>WFLX010387472.1_pt1 | contig 11788 bp, 11 predicted proteins | sample 4967041 | NCBI WGS metagenome assembly WFLX01 (sample SAMN12857096, study PRJNA449069) | gut metagenome | isolation source: stool from male and female vole | host: Microtus ochrogaster | place: USA:Florida | collected 2017 | reverse complement strand
TCACCAGCACCAGGAGGGCCGGTTAGGGCGCATATACCGGATAGCCAAAGTGGGGTTCCCAGAGGAGGTTGCAAACTTTGATGGTAAATACCTGCCCCTCTGCCAAAATGATACCGTAGCCAAGGTGGTAAGGCTCTGGGCTGCAACCCCAGGATCGTAGGTTCAAATCCTATCGGTATCTCCATATGGGGGTGTCGCCAAATGGAAAGGCACGGGACTTTGACTCCCGCATCACTGGTTCGATTCCAGTCACCCCTGCCAAAATGCGGTGGCGGAATAGGTAGACGCTATGGGCGATTGGGAAGGAAAGTGAGGACGTATCTTTTTAAGGGGTACTTTCCATGCGAGGTGCAAATCCTCGTCCGCATTATATATGCTCCCATCTTACTAAATGGAATAGGTGGTCGCCCTCTCAAGGCGAAGATGCCGGTTCGAGTCCGGCTGGGAGTACCAAAAAAAATATGGTGCCGTGGACGAATTGGTAGAGTTGCCGGCCTTTCAAGCCGGAGTTTGAGGGTTCGATCCCCTCCGGCATCACCAAAATGAGGAAGGGTTATGGCGAAAATTGTCAAAAAAATTCCTGCTTCTGAAAATGGGCCAGGAGTTTACTGCACAACAAAATCTGGGCAAGAGTATTATGTTACCCAATGCTTAGAGAAAATGCGCTTTACCCTTTGGCATAAGGTTGATGGCGGTTTTGAGCAACTGGGTACAGCAAAGTCACCGCTTGACCTTTACGAAAAGATCCCTTGGAACGAATAATTGACAGCGAGAAGGTTGAACAGTATGTCTCCGATAGCGAACATGAAAACCTATGTTGACGGCATGAGGAAGAGCCTGTTAGACAAGATATGGTTTTTGGACAAGGTTGATAGTGAAATCAACTCGGTCTACGATTATGGCTGTGCTGACGGTGCTCTTCTACAGATGATTGGTGAGATTTGCCCTGGTATGGATCTGGCGGGATATGATATTTGTCAGGAAATGATTGACCTGGCAAAGCAGGCTGTTCCTGGCGCGAGTTATCTTTCCACCAGCCCCAGGCAAGATCTGTGCGGGACTGTGCTCAATGCCTCGTCAGTCTTTCATGAGATCCACGCATACTCTCCCAATGTTGCGGACGACTATCACAACATTTTTGGAAGCGGCGCGTCCTACATCGCTATTCGAGATATGTTCTATTCCAAGCACTCCTGTCGGCCTACGGATTCCATTTCGCTGGCTCGTGTTCTTCAGACGGAAGACCACGATAAAGTTGCCGAATTTGAGTCATTTAATGGCTCTTTGCGGAGCAACAAAAATTTTCTGCACTATCTTTTGACATACCGCTATACCGACAACTGGGACAGAGAGGTGCGGGAAAATTATTTCCCTCATAGCATTGAGGAGTTTTTGAAGAAAATTCCTACAACTTATCAGATTGTTTACTTCGAGCACTATACCCTTCCCTTTCTGCGGGATCGGGTATTTGAGGATTTTGGCTTCACGGTTTCTGATCCGACACACGCCAAGATTCTTTTGAAGCTCGTAGCATAATATGGCTCCGTAGTTCAGTTGCGTAGAACGCCAGCCTGTCACGCTGGAGGTCGGGGGTTCGAGTCCCCTCGGAGTCGCCATATAGGGGTTTGGTGTAATTGGTAGCATGGTAGTCTCCAAAACTATTTATTGGTAAGAGTTCAAGTCTCTTGGCCCCTGCCATACGCTGATGTAGCTCTAATGGTAGAGCGGTTGCCTCGTAAGCAACAGGTTCAGAGTTCGACCCTCTGTGTCAGCTCCATCGGGGATACGTCACACCACATCACGTAGCACAGCGGATAGCTCACAGAGGTGATATGTGCTCTGCAGCGCCATATCTGTGAGGTCATGATAATGGTGGAATGGTACTCCCCGCCTCATGCTGGTGTAGTTCAGTTGGAAGAACGGCTGATTTGTAATCAGTTGGTCGGCGGTTCGAGTCCGTCCACCAGCTCCATTCGATATAGGTCAGTATCCAAACGGTGAAGGAAGCGGTCTGTAAAATCGTGACATTAGAAACGTTGTTGGTTCAAATCCAACCTGGCCTACCAATTTATCCTAATCCTGCAATTCCGCAGAGTGCCTAAAGGATATGTCATGCAGGTGGCGCTGTATCACAAATATTTGTTGCTTCCCGATGTGCAACTCAAATAAGATCGGGTTCAAATGGCGGAATTGACCCCAGTAGGTGCGGGGAGCAGTCTTGAAAACTGTTGGTCGTGATGAGCGGCTTGTGGGTTCGAGTCCTACTTCCGCCGCCATACGCTGTCATGCGAGAATTGGTCAATCGNNCNGCCTGGAAAGCGGGAGCACGNGAAACCGGCGTGCAGGTTCAAGTCCNNCTGGCAGCGCCAATATGGGTCGATAGCNTATGAGGTCTGAGCGGCGGTCTGAAAAACCGCAGGATGAAGGATCGTTACCTTCTCGGCCCACCATTTGTAGTGTCACTACACCATCTCCTATCAAGAGTACGAGGCGAGGCGGATAGGCGTCTAAGACCCACGTAGCAGCAATAGGGCCGCTNCCTTCCGTGTAAGTCGGACGGAATACAGACCGATAGTAACTGTGACATCGTGGAGAGCAACACGACAACCCGATTAGGAGGCGGGGCGCTGGTATACCGCAACGAGACTTTGAGAGCTTGAAGAAGTATACCGATCTATGCGTCTGTAGCTCAGTTGGTAGAGCAGCTGGCTTTTAACCAGTTGGTCGGGGGTTCGAGTCCCTTTAGGCGCACCAAGAAATATCATAACGATCAAGAAAACCTCGGTGTCTTTGGACTGCCGGGGTTTTCCGTATTTTGAGAAAGGAGGTCGCGGCATGGCGGCAAAACGGCAACTGAAAAAGCCCACTACTCCCAGGGTAAACAAAGACGCGAAGCCTGTTGGAGCAAAATCGCGCACTGTCAGTGATGAAGTATATCGCTGCCCACGTTGCGGCCATAAGTATGCTAAACAGGATGGCAATTTTAATGTGTCCAAATCTCCCTTGTTCGCAGGCAACAATGGATACGTGGTTTACTGCAAGAAATGCGTTTCTGAGATGTTTGATGAGAATGTCACCCTCTTTGATGGGGATGAGGATACCGCTATGGAGCGTGTCTGCCAAATTATCGACCTTTGTGTGGATGATACAGCGTGGGCTGCATCTCGGAAGATCAGCGCCAATAGGAGCCGTATGAGCGGATATGTGTCCAAGCTAAACCTTGATCAGAGCAGCAAAGATGCTACCTATACCGACACCATCATTAGGCGGAGTGAAGCCGCAGTGGAGAACGCAACGACGCTACAGGATGTGGAGCAAAATGACGATATCAAGACCTCTATGGAAGCGGTGCGGCGTTTTGGTCTGGGGTTTAGTGAAGGTGAATATGACACACTCCAAAGCGAATACAACAGCTGGGTGGAGCGGTGCGGTGCTCCCATTGACAAGCGACAAGATGAACTGTATGTGTCTATCTGCTATTTGAAGCTAAATTTGCAAAACAGTGTCAGAAACAACTCGGCAGGTGTCGGTACTCTTGCTAATTCATATAAGGCGTTTATCGAGGCTGCGACTACCGAGATCGAAGAGAGAAAAAGAAAAGCTGAAGCGGATATGCAGCTTAGTCCTTTGGGGGAGATGATCCGTGATATTGAGGAGTATTGTCCGGCAGACTTCTATAAAGACAAGAAGCTGTATGCGGACTTTGACCATTTGAAAGAGTATATCTCCCGATTCATGGCGCGTCCTCTGCGTAATTTGTTGACGGGTTCCAAAGAGATGGATAAGGAGTTCAACTTGTCCGATACGGAGGAATAAGCCATGGATTATGAGAAGATGATGGACGAGCGGCAAAAACACGTACATGAAAACTTTTCGTCCATGCAATACCTGGGCAATGAAACCCGTGTGCGAAAACTGATGGACTGGATTACCTTCTGGCGGAGAAATCCCAGTCGGTTTGTGCAGTATTACTTCGGGATTATTCTGCATCTCTATCAACACATCATCTTGTATCTCATGGATGTCTACCCCAGTATCTGCATAGTGGCCGCTCGTAGTGCTGCGAAATCGTTTATTATTGCGATTTACGCCTGTAAAGAGGCGATCTTACGACCTGGGGCAAAGATTGTGGTGGCGTCAGCTACCAAAAAACAGGCACGGCTAATCGTGTCTGAAAAGATCATGAAGGAAATTTACCCCAATGCTCCGCTTTTGCAGCAGGAAATTTTGAAGGTGAGAGACAGCCAAAATGAGATCGAGGTTGTGTTCCGTAATGGAAGCTCCATTGTTGTGGTGCCAGCCAATGACAACGCACGTGGATATCGTGCTACTGTCATGATCTACGAGGAGTTCCGCATGATTTTGAAGAACATCGTTGACACTGTTCTTTCGCCGTTCTTGTATGTGAGGCAGGTTCCTTTTATTCTGAAATATGAGGAATACAGCTTTTTGGCCGAGGAGCCTAAGTCTATCTACATCAGCTCTGCCTGGTACAAGAGCCACTGGATGTGGGATCACATGAAGAAGATTGTCAAGGGGATGCTCCAAAAGGACTCTTCTGTGCTGATTGCCATGGATTACAGTATCTCACTGAAACACAACATCAAGCCGAGGTCGTTCCTAATCAAAGAACGGAATACACTGGATGCTATGGCTTGGGCTATCGAGTATGAAAATCAGATGGTGGCCGAGAATGCTCATGCTTATTTTACCTATGATATGTTGAATAAGAATCGGGTACTGAAACGCCCATTTTATCCAAGGCGGGACGATGACGCACTTGCTCGGAGCAAGAATAGGTACGCCATCCCTCGGCAAAAGGGCGAAATTCGCATTGTTGCTTGCGATATTGCGCCAGAGGGTGGAGATGGCAACGATAACTCCATCTTCTCCTGTATCCGAGCGCTTCCTGAGAGTGTGGAGTATAAGACCTCGGATGTTAATGGTGAGCATCTTGAAGTCAAACAGGGCTATCGTCGGCAGGTTGTTTATATAGAGCCTCAAACAGAATATGAGACGACCAAGCAGGCTATTCGCATCAAGCAGCTTTTTACCGACTTCGATGCTGACTACTGCGTACTGGATACACGAAATGCTGGCGTATCGGTGTTCGATGCGTTGGCAAAGGTGCTCTACGATGTAGAACGCAATGTGGAATATGAGCCGTGGACGTGCATCAATGATGACAAGCTGAAGGAGCGTATTGTGATTGCCGGACAGAAGGAGGTTGTTTTCTCTATCAAGGCTCAACTGGAAACCAACAGCAGAATCGCGGTATGTATGAAGAACACACTAAACCGCAAGATGATTGAGCTGATGGTTAGCAACCAGGAGGGCGTGGAGGAGCTACAACGCCTGGTGCCTGAGTATGCCACAGCTGATGTGGACACACAGCTTTTCTATGAGCGTCCTTTCTTGGAAACCGTGGCGCTGATTAACGAGATGATCAATCTGGAATACACCGTGCAGAACCAGACTGGTCTTATCAAGATTGAGGAGCGGAATGGAGCGCGGAAAGACCGCTATACCTCAGTGTCTTATGGTAACTATTTCATTGAGCTTTTGGAGCAGGATCTATTCTCTGATAGCTCAGAATACGAGTACGTCCCGCTCTACAATTAGGAGGTGGTATGAATGGCGGGTGAATCAAGATTTCGTTCCTGGCTTTCCAGGCTGACCCAAAGTTCAACCCCTCAGAATGAGGTTGTGGAGCAGAATGTAACCAACCCTGCAACAGATGGGGCGTTGAATGAGTTCAATACGCAGCTGGGTGCAGCGTATCTCAATTTGATCGGTCAAACAAGCAGAGGCCCCGCCCCTTATTCTGCGGAGCAGGTAATGAAAATGGCGCGAGAGCCTATGCAGTACATTCAGGAGCTGCGGCGTTGGTCACGCTGGGCATATTATGCCAACGGCACAGTGACGACTGCCATTGATATGTTGGTGAGTCTGCATTCTCTGGATTACATCGTTGTGGCCCGCCCCAAAAAGGCAGGCCAGACACGTAAGAGCTACCGTCAAAGCCTGGATAAGATGCACAGCGTCCTTCGGGCCATGCGGTACAAGGAGGTCATTCGTAATGCGCTGTTCCACAACGCCAACGAGGGAATGTATGTGGGCTACATGGAGACGCGCACCGTTCCAGTGGATCGTAGGATGACATTGACCGATGTAGATATCATGAATATTTCCGAAATCAACTCAGCTGGAGTGAATACCACTGTGATTCCTCTTCCAGTAGAATATGTACGAATCATTGGCCGCAGGAACAACTGCTACGAGGTGGCATTTGACCTGCGGTATTTCAATGGAATGCTGGAGGATGAACGCAAGCGCAAGCTACGTGGTTTCCCCCGGCAGATTCAAGAGGGGTGGGAGAAATATAGTAATGGGGAGTTCCCAGGCAATGCGTGCTGGCTACGTTTGGATTGGCGCAAGACTATTGTGACCAAGATCAAGAGCAAGCAGAGCGACCCGTATGGTGTGCCGTTTGCAGTGGCCGCACTGGATGATATCGACTATGCTAACTACTTCGTCAACACCAAGCGGAGTGTGTTGGATAAGGTAAACAATCAGATTTATTACGAGACTTTCCCAGAGGGGAAGGAAAAGGGCAAGTCTGCGTTGACAGAAAAGCAGCAGGCGTCTCAGCACGACACAGTAAGGGACGCTCTTACCCAGCGTCGCAATTCCAGCGGTATTTCGTTCTTCTCTTTGGCGGCGGGCACCAAGATGGATTCTTTGCCGGTAAACATTGATCTTTTGGACGAAGAGAACGAGAACGCTATCAAAGAGGATGTGAATGAGGATCTGGGCGTTGCTGCCGCTGTTCTCTCTGGCAGCTCTACAGGCAACTATGCCACCGCTACGCTGAATATTGAGATTGTGTCGAATAATGTGTTTACATGGATCGAGGCGATTGTGGAAGAGCTGAATAAGTGCCTGAACTACAACGTGATCCGAGACGGAAGTTATCGTATTGAGTTCCGGGCGCTTCCCATTACGTTTGTCAATCGAGATAAGCAGGTTAAGTTCTTCTCTGATCTGTATTCACGCGGCAAGGGCAGTTTGATGGCGTGGATTGCCTCTACTGGCGTCAATGCTGACGACTATCTGTCCCTTATGGATTATGAGTTGGATGAGGATTTCGAGAACAAGTACCCCGTTCATAAGACTTCCTTCACTGTCACAGGTAAGGATGCGCCGGATCATGATGTAGATGGAAGCGACGGTGGGGCCAGTGCCCCACTTAATGCCAGTACAGAGTCAACGGCGGCGAACAATGGTAACGCCAGCCCGTCCCCTTCAGACACGTAGGAGGTGAAAGATTATGGGTGAACGGATTTACGCCCCAATCTTTGAAATCTCCAATGAGAGCAAGATTGCGGGCAGACGGCCTATCAAGGTGATTTTGCATGAGATTTTCCCTGATAATACAACATGGCAAACAAATGGGATCTCATGGAATGAGACATATGTTCTGAGTAATCTGCGCTCTGTGAGTGGAATGTCAATCGTGGTCGAGTTTTTGACTGACGAGCGAGATATTCCCTATGCACATGGAATGACAGAAATTCGGAGCACTGACAATTTGCCCTTGTTTGAGGACGCCACGATGGTGGGGCACTTCGACAGGGCGTATGTGGATGACGTTGAAATCGAAGGTGTGAAGAAACGTGTGCTGATTGCCGAGGGCACACTGGACGAGATGCGTTATCCGAAGTTTGTTGCTTGGCTGAAAGAACACATGGCAAAGGGTGTTGTAAAAGGCTCTGTCGAAATTGTGGGAAAGGCTGAGCATGATGGACACATTATTTACTCCGGCGGTTGGAAGGAGCAGGGACGTGTGCCGCAAATCTATGATTACAGCGGTTATGCAATCCTGAGCGTCACACCGGCTGATGAGGCTGCCATCGTAATGGAGTTAAATAATAAAACAGAACAGAAGGAGGATAGCAACATGGATGAGAAGATGAAGAACGATCTGATGGCGGTCATTTCCGGTGCTATGACTGAGACGAACGCCAAGATGGAACAGGTTATTACCCAGCTGAATGCCAAGGAGACTGAGATCAATCAGCTCCGCGCCGATATCGAGACTGCAAATGCGGCCAAGGCGCAGGCCGAGACTGACCTGGCTGAGGCAAATGCCGCTAAGGAAGCTGTTGAGACAAGTCTGGCTGAGGCGAACGCGGCCAAAGAAGCTGCTGAGACAAGTCTGGCAGAAGCAAATGCCAAAATCGCCCAGTTGGAGGGTGAGAACGCCAAGGCGGAGCTGAATGCTGCTCTGGCTCCCTATTCTGAGGAGCAGCGGGCGGTTGCCAAAGATGAGATCGAGGCTTTCAACGCCAACCCCGGCAGTGTGGAAATTAACACTATCGTGGGCAAGATTTGCACTGAGATGGTGCGTGTTTCCCGTGAGGCGCATACCGCAGAAACCAACGCTGCAAGCAAAATTGACGTGTTTGGCATGACTGAGGACACGCCGCCTGCGGCTACCGACGACAGTGATGTCAATGTATTCTAAGAAGGAGTGAAGAAAAATGAAGCCGAAGACTATTGGTTATTACAAGAATGTTCAGAATGTCGGCACCTGCAAGGCTACCACTGAACTGAAGCTCGGTATGGGCGTTATCCTGGATCGCGCTGCCAAGACTGCGAGCCTGCCTGCTTCCGATGCGGAGGCCAAGGCTTGCCACCGGATCGTGACCAACATCAACGACAAGCCTGAAATGCACAATTACTCCGAGACGGTTGTGGTCGCTGAGGGCGATTACGTCCGCGCTGACGATCTGACCAGCGTGGCGAACATGGAGATGGAGTTCGCCAAGTACGAGATCAAGGATGGCGACTACGACACCCTCGCCAAGGGCGACAAGCTGGTGTTTGGTACTGATGGCCTCATCGCCAAGACCGCCGACGCCACCGGCTACAAGGTCTATTTCGAGTTCGTGGAGAAGACTGCTTACATGGGCAAGGGCGTTCTGCTCGTAATCCGTGTGCAGTAAACCAAACACAAATCCAACGGACACCCCACCAAGCGGTGGGGTGTTTTTGCGTGAATAAAAGGAGTGAAAAATATGAATACCGTTTTTGAAATCAACATGGCGAATGCCCGTGCTGATGTGAACACTGGTCGTGTGAAGCCGACCTCTCCTGTTGTCGAGGTGTTCTCCGCACTGGTCGCCGGCAAGGAACCCAATGTGGATGCCAAGACGAAGGATAAGGCTGTCAAGACCCTGGCGGAGCTTTCTTCCAAGGCTATTGAGGGTGATTTCACCGCCCAAAGTGAGATCAATGCCATCATTCGCTTTTCCATTGAGCCAAAGCTGCTTGAGATGGTGCGGCTGTATGACTTCATGGGCACCTATCATCGTATCGGCTATCACGAGGCCCCCTTCATGAAGACCTACAAGTACGAGAGCGTGGACTCTCGCTTCCAGGCATCCAGCTCCGATGTGCCGTTTGCTGCTCACGTGTGGCGTGAGTACCCCATCGGTACTCAGACCATTTCTGCTGGTTTTGCTGTGGACTACCGCGAGATCCAGAGCGGCAATTTTGACGGCACTATCGCCGAGGGTATGAACCAGGTGCTGACCGATATGCACAACAAGTCCGCCTACTACGTGATGATGGTGCTGTACAACGCGCTCAAGAACGCCAAGGGCGTGAAGCACTTTGCTGAGTCTACCGGTATCACCAAGACCGGCGTTGACAATATGCTCAAGTCCATGCGTCGGTATGGCAAGGTCAACATCGCTGGTGATTACAGCGTGATTTCCCAGTTCAATGACTTCGTTGGCTTCAAAGAGGTCGGCGGCAACAACTTCCGTTTCGGTGCTGATGTGGTTGCTGAGGAGATTCGGCAGAACGGTTTGGTCAAGTATTACAACGGCTCCTTCCTGACCGAACTGCCTAACGCCATCAACTGGACGAAGCTCAACAAGGACGGCACCGACTACGATCTGTATATGCCCCAGGGTCTGTTGTTCTTCCTGCCCCAGCGTGCAGTCTCCCCGCTGCAGGTGTTCCTGCGTGGCGGCTTGACCACCATGACCGGTGATGATATCGTGACCCGTCAGCACCTGACTCGTTTCGATATGGAACTGGGTGCTGGTGTTGCCGAGGGCATGGAGGATCAAATTGGCCTGATCAGCGATACCAACTTTGATCTGCCTGACGTTGCCTAATCAGTGGCGTCTATCAGAAAAGTGTACCAACAGGGAGGGGCTTGACTGCCCCTCCCTAATTTTCAAAATGAGGAGAAATCAAAATGGCAACGAATAATGTTTTGGTAAACAACCTGTGCTCTTGGCCCCTTTCTTTCTGGCGCAAGGCTGGACAGGGCGACATTGAGATCCCCGCGAACGCAAGGAACTACCCCCTGTTGTCCTACGAGGAGGTTCTGGCACAGATTCAGACGGGCAATGTGATGTTCGTTGGTATTGACGGTATGGGCGGTCATGCCCGCATCCAGATCGTGAATGAGGAACAGCGGAAGCAGCTCTTTGGGCTGGACGGCGTTGATGTTCCCGACCCCTCTGTGCTGAATGTGGAGTCGGTCAAGGAACTGCTGGCTATCAAGGCTAAGAGCAAGTTCAATGAACGGTTGGAAAGCATGGTCAAAACCAACGCTGAAAAGAAGATGCTGGTAGAACTGGCCTTTAATGCAGGCGCTGATGAGGCTGAGTCCTGGAAGGTGGATGCTCTGCGCAAGCTGGCGGAGACTGCTGACCTGTAANTCCATGATGGGAGGTATGGAGCNTGGCGGAAAACACAACCTTTGCGGACATTGAGAGGAAATTCCACTCCATGCCCCAAACCAAGTTTGATATCCCGGAAGGGCTGGAGGCTGAATGGCTTTCAACAGCCGTGGCAGATTACGAGCTAAANCTAAGNTNTGACCTGGACTACGACGAGGATACNCGGGAGTTTGGCNGCAANCTNAACAAGACCGCAATCCGCNCTCTGGCGCAAATGATGTANGTGTCCTATCTGCAACGAGAACTTGATCGCGTATCAAAGCTGAATGGTTTTTATGGGAAAGACGTGCAGTTTACAGGACAGGATGGCACCAAGCGTGTCACCGCCCAAATGGTAGAGGAGCAGATCTCCCTTGTGGAAACGTTGTTGCATCGGCAAAAGACGGCTGCGTATGGATAGGGGGTGTTGCTATGTCTGAGGAGTCCAAGAGTTGGTATCGGATGTCGCGCCCCCTGTTTAACAGTGGTATGGAGGATGATGAGTTCTGGGCATATGGTCAGGACGGGTTTCAGGAACAGCTTAACTCTGTACTTGGCTGTGACGTGCTGGTTTATGACAAGGCTATCTATAAACAGCCCCAGCGTGTCAGGGCAATCGTTCAGCAGAAAACCAGCGACGTTTACAACAGCTCGACGGTTAGGCAGATTCTTTGCAACATCGGCATCCTACACTGTGGGCAGTATGTGCAGTATAATAACACCCTTTGGATGGTGAGTGGGTATCCAGACAATAACCGGATCTATGAAAAAGCAGTCCTATGGAAATGCAAGCATACGATTCGCTTTATTTCTCCGTTGACTGGGAAAATCGTGGAGTACCCAGTGTATAGCACCAACAGTACCCAGTATGGGACAGGTGTCTCTGAGAAAGCAGACGTAGATGTGGGTGAAGACCAGCATCTGGTGTATATTCCTTATAATGAGGAAACGGTTTTGCTGGATGATGATTTTCGGTTCATTATGGACAAAAACCATGCCCAGCCAACGGTGTACCGTATTACTCGTGTTGATACCGTTTCTCTGGC
>WFLX010095137.1_pt1 | contig 11790 bp, 8 predicted proteins | sample 4967041 | NCBI WGS metagenome assembly WFLX01 (sample SAMN12857096, study PRJNA449069) | gut metagenome | isolation source: stool from male and female vole | host: Microtus ochrogaster | place: USA:Florida | collected 2017 | reverse complement strand
CGCATCATCCAATCCATCCCATCGCCTAAGGCCGAACCGTTCAAGGTATGGATGGCACAGGTGGCCGCCACACGCCTCGACCAACTGCAAGACCCGGAACTGTCCATCGACCAAGCCGTGGTCGATTACAAGCGGCTCGGCTATTCGGACGCTTGGATTAACCAGCGCATCCGCAGCATCGAAATCCGAAAGGAGCTGACCGATGAATGGCAGAGAGGCGGCGTTAAGCCTATGCAATACGCCACGCTGACCGACATCATCACCAAGGAATGGAGCGACTATACGACCAAACAATACAAGGCGTTGAAGAACTTAAAGAAAGAGAACCTGCGCGACCACATGACCAANTTGGAACTGGTGCTGAACTCACTGGCCNAGGCCTCGACGACCGAACTCGCCCGCAAACACAATCCNCAAGGNCTTTCCCAAAACGCAACCGTNGCCAAACAAGGNGCGNACGTGGCCAAAGTGGCCCGCGAGAATNTGGANAAACAACTCGGGAAACCCGTNGTCTCNGAGCTCAACGCCAAAGANNTGAANCGNCTCAATCAGGCGACGGAGGAATAAAAAAGGGGCTGCGCAACGCAAGGTTGAACAGCCCCTTTGGGTTATCGGGCGGAAGCGCCCGGCGGCCATGCGCTATCGGCTACTTGACCGTTTTTATCTTCAGCTCGTCNAACTGCGCCTGCGCGATGGTGGAAGGCGCGTCCAGCATCGTGTCNCGCCCCGCGTTGTTCTTCGGGAACGCGATGAAGTCGCGGATGCTCTCGGCCCCGCCGAACAGCGAGCAGAGACGGTCGAAGCCGAACGCGATNCCGCCGTGGGGCGGTGCGCCGTATTCAAACGCCCCCATCAGGAAGCCGAACTGCAACTGGGCCTCCTCGTCGCTGAAGCCCAACGCGCGGAACATACGATTCTGCAAATCGCGGTCGTGGATACGGATGGAGCCGCCGCCCACTTCCACGCCGTTGATGACCATGTCATAGGCGTTGGCGCGCACCGCCCCCGGATCGCTCTCCAACAGGGCTTCGTCCTCCGGCTTGGGCGACGTGAACGGGTGGTGCATGGCAAAGAAACGCTGCGCCTCTTCGTCCCATTCCAACAGCGGGAAATCGACAACCCACAGCAGTTTGTAGTTCTGCGGATCGCGCAGCCCCAAGCGGCTGCCCATCTCCAGACGCAACTGGCCGAGCGCGACCTGCGTCTTGCGCGTGGCGCCACAGAGTATCAACACCAAATCGCCGGCCTTGGCTTCCGCCGCAGCGGCCGCCGCCTGAATCTGCTNGGGCGTATAGTATTTGTCGATGGACGACTTGAACGTGCCGTCGGGCAGNCATTTGATATACATGAGGCCGGACGCCCCCACCTGCGGACGNTTCACGAAATCGGTAAGNTCATCCAACTGCTTGCGCGTNTATTCGGCCGCCCCCGGCACCGCAATGGCGCCTATCCATTCGGCCTGATCCAGCACGCTGAAAACGCCCTGTTTCAGCACGGCGTTCAACGGCTTGAAGCGCATATCGAAACGGATATCGGGCTTGTCGGAGCCGTAGTTTTCCATGGCCTCCTTCCACGTCATGCGCGGNAGCGGGNCTATGTCGATGCCTTTCTCTTTCTTGAACAGATGCGCGATGAGCCCCTCGAACGTGGAAAGCACGTCTTCCTGCGTCACGAACGACATTTCGCAGTCAAGCTGCGTGAACTCCGGCTGACGGTCGGCGCGCAAATCCTCGTCGCGGAAACAGCGCACCAACTGGAAATAGCGGTCGAAGCCCGACACCATGAGCAACTGCTTCAACGTCTGCGGTGACTGCGGCAGCGCGTAGAACTCGCCTTCGTTCATGCGGGACGGCACGACGAAATCGCGCGCGCCCTCGGGCGTGGACTTGACGAGGAAGGGCGTCTCCACTTCCATAAAGCCGAGCCCGTTCATATAGTTGCGGATTTCGATGCCCANACGGTGGCGCATCTCCATATTGGAACGCACGCAGGCGCGGCGCAGGTCGAGATAACGGTANTTCATGCGCAGTTCATCGCCGCCGTCGGTATTGTCCTCTATCGTGAAAGGCGGCGTCTTGGAACGGTTGAGCACCTCCAAACGCGTAACCTCCACTTCGATGTCGCCCGTGGGNANCTTGGGGTTCTTGTTGCTGCGNTCCAGCACCTTGCCGTCCACCCGGATGACGCATTCGCGTCCCAGTTCCCGGATGCGGCCGCAGAGCGCGGCATCGGTCTCCATATTGAACACCAACTGCGTGATGCCGTAACGGTCACGCAAATCGACGAACGTCATGCCGCCCAAGTCGCGGCTGCGTTGAATCCAACCGCAAAGCGTCACGGCGGCGCCAACGTCCGTCAGGCGCAACGCGCCGTTGGTATGGGTTCTATAGGCTGTCTTCATATCCTCTTTTTTTCTCGGTTATTTCGCTTTGCCCTGATTGGCCACGGCCTCCATCAGCGCCTTGATTTTCTCGGGGTCGCCCAAGAAACGGTCTTCCACAAGGTTCATGTTGTCGTCGAACACGAACAGATAGGGCACGGCCGTAGGCAGGTTCAGCGAGATGATGTCGTTATCGGAAATGTGCTTGATATGCTTGATGATGCCGCGCAATGAATTGCCGTGTGCCGCAATGATAATCTCGTCGCGCGTCTTCAACGACGGCACGATTGTGTTTTCCCAATAGGGCACGATGCGGTTGACCGTATGAATCAGGGCTTCCGTCAGCGGCAAATCGGCGCGATCCACCTGACGGTAGCACGCCGCCTGATACGGGCTGCGTTCATCATCGGGGGCCAGGGCCGTGGGCGCCACATCGTAGCTGCGCCGCCAGATCTTGACCTGCTCGTCGCCATACTTGGCCGCCGTCTCAGCCTTATTGAGGCCTTGCAACATACCGTAATGCTTCTCGTTGAGCCGCCAATTCTTTTCTTCGGGAATCCACAGCTGGTCCATTTCCTCCAATACCGTATGCAGGGTCTTGATGGCTCTTTTCAGATAAGACGTGTAGGCCATATCGAAATGAAATCCCTCCGCCTTGAGCAGACGGCCGGCTTCCTTGGCCTCTTCCACGCCCTGCGGGCTCAAATCCACATCGGTCCAACCCGTAAAACGATTTTCCTTGTTCCATACGCTCTCGCCGTGGCGGAGCAACACTACTTTCTTCATACTGCTTCTTACTTATATATCGTTACAAACTATCCTTCAAATCCGTCAGGAACTTGCGCACACGGTGCAGGCGCTGCAACAGTTCCTCCTCGGCCGTGCCTTCCGCCAGGGGCTTTTCCTTGAGCTTGTCTTTGGCGCCCTGCAACGTGTAGCCCTCTTCCTTGACCCAATGGTAAATCTTATGGAAATAGGCGACGTCGGTGGGCGTGAACAGACGGTTGCCCTTGCGGTTACGGCGCGGCGATATGGCCTCGAACTCCTTGTCCCAAAACCGAATCAGGGAGGTGTTGACGTTGAACATCGCGGCCACCTCGCCGATGGTATAGAACAACTTGCCGTCGGCCTTGGGTTCCATATTGTTTTCAGCCATTTCTTCCATACGCTACGACAGACTCTGGTTGATTTCGCGCGATTTCTCCAAAATTTCGAGATATTCTTCGGGCGAAATGCCGATAAAGAAATAATAGACGGGGTTGACCTGCTTGCCGTTGACGTGCACTTCGTAGTGCAGGTGCGGCCCGGTGGCGTAACCGCTCGTGCCCACGGTGCCGAGCTGGGTACCGCGCTTGACCTTCATGCCCTGACGCACCGTCAGTTTATCCATGTGGGCGTAAAGCGTCTTGTAGCCGAAGCCGTGATCGACGACACAGCAGACGCCATAGCCCGTAAAGCCTTTCATGTTGCGGCCCGCCTTTTCCACGACGCCGTCGCCCGTAGCATAGATGGGCACGCCGCGCGCGGCCGTGATGTCGATGCCCGTATGCGGCCGCAGATTCTTGAAAATCGGGTGGTAGCGCGGCCCGAAACCGGACACGACGCGCCCGTCTTTCTTGTTGATCGGCAGGATGGCCGGCATATGCTGCANGCGNTCNTCCTTGGTCTTGGCCATTGTATATANCGAATCCANNGANACCGACTGCGCGTAGATGGCCGAAGCCAAAGCATCGGNNTTNTAAGACGTTTCGCTGATAATCTGCCCCAACGCATTGTCGGTGTAATGGCTGTAGTCGCGATACAGTTCCTTGGTNTGATGCGGCGGCTCGGCATCGAAAATGATGCGGTACAGGTTGCGGTCGCGCTGCTGCAGGTCTTCCAACACTTCGGTCAGCTGATCCAAGCGCCGGTCAAGATAGCGGTACTGCACCGCGCTTTCGTACAAATCGCGGCGGATGCGCCTTTCCTTGGGGCCTTCGAGAAAATAATACGACACGAGCAACGCCAGCCCGAAAAACAACGCGGCCGTAAGCACATAGCCCGACAGCTTCAACAGACGTTCGCCCCAAGTCGGTTTGTGCTGGGTGACCGTCAGCGAAGACGCATCGATATAAAGCCGTTCTTTCTTCTTGCCGCGCATGGGGTTTCGGTTTTAGGCGTTCGGGCCCGCCTGCAGTTTGTTCAACAACGTATCGACCACCACCTTCAGGCCGTCTTCCTTGTTGCCGACGGCCGACGCGAAGAACGGCTGGCCGCCGCCGCTGCCGTCTATCTCCGCCGCCACTTCGCCGATAAGTTTACCGGCATGGTAGCCCCGCTTGACGAGTTCATCGCCTATCATCAGGAATACGCTCGGCTTGCCGTCACTCTTGCCCGTGATGAGGCATATCCCGTTTGACAGCGGTTTGCGGAGCGCGGTGCAAAGGTTACGGCTGATGGCCGCCGGGTAGTCGCGTTCGATGCGGATAAGCGGCATATCGCCAAGCTGTTCCTGACGTTCAAGCCAATATTCGGTCAGATGACGCACCCGGTCGTTGANGTGCATCTCTATNTCNTTCTTCATCTTGCTGTGGCCGTCCAGCATCTTCTTAAGGCCGACGAGCACNTCCGGNCTCCGGAGCGTTTCCTTGATTTCCTGATACGTATCGACGATGTCGAACAGGTAGCGTTGCGCCGCGCCGGCCGCCACGGCCTCGATACGCCGCACGCCGGCCGCNACCGCNCCCTCGCTCACGATNTTGAACACGCCGATTTCGCCCGTCGTCTTGACATGGGTACCGCCGCAGAGTTCCACCGACGGCCCGTATTGNATNACGCGCACCTTGTCGCCGTACTTTTCGCTGAACAAGGCCATCGCGCCCAAAGCCCGCGCCTCGTCGATGGGCACCTCCCGCCTTTCCGTCAACAGCAGGTTCTGCCGTATCATGTGGTTGACGCGGTTTTCCACCTCGCGGATTTCCTCAGGCGTCATTTTCTGAAAATGCGAGAAGTCGAAGCGCAACGAGATTTCGTTGACCTGCGAGCCTTTCTGTTCCACGTGCGTGCCCAACACCTCGCGCAAAGCGTGGTGCATGAGGTGCGTGGACGTATGGTGACAGGCCGTCTGACGGCGCAGCCCCTCTTCCACCACGAGCATGAAACGCGCCGACGGNTCGGCCGGCAGGCGGTCGGTCCAATGGATGATGAGTTTGTTTTCCTTGCGGGTATCGCGCACTTCGATGCGTTCGGTCTCGGTGCCGTCGGCCGCCAGGGACGCGATATAGCCCCGGTCGCCGGCCTGACCGCCGGACTCGGCGTAAAACGGCGTCTGCTCGAATACGAGCTGATATTGTTCCTTGCCCTTCTTGTTGACCCGACGGTAACGCAACAGNCGGCTTTCCACCTTCANATCNTCGTAGCCNACAAAGCGGCACTCGCCGCCCGNATGCACNTCCACCCAGTCGTCGGACGTTACCTCGGCCGCGTTGCGCGAACGGTCTTTCTGCTGTTGCAGGCATTTTTCAAATTCGGGCAGGTTGACGCTCATGCCCTGNTCTTTGAGTATCAATTCGGTCAAGTCTATCGGGAAGCCGTAGGTATCGTAAAGCGTAAACGCGTCTTCGCCGCTGATTTCCGTTTTACGCTGCGAGCGGGCCTTGTCCATGACCTGATTCAACAGCTTGATACCGGTTTCCAACGTTTTGAGGAACGCGTTTTCCTCTTCCTCCACCACCCGTTCGATGAGCGACTGCTGGCGGCACAGTTCGGGGAAGGCCGCGCCCATCTGGTCGCAGAGCACCTGCACGAGCTTGTGGATGAACGCCTCCTTGAGGCCGAGGAACGTGTAACCGTAGCGGACGGCGCGGCGCAGGATGCGGCGGATGACGTAGCCGGCCTTGTTGTTGGACGGCAACTGCCCGTCGGCGATGGCGAACGAAACGGCACGCACGTGGTCGGCGATGACGCGCATCGCGATGTCGGCCTCCTGTTCCTTGCCGTAGGTCTTGCCCGCCATGCGCGCGATGGCCGTCAACAGCGGCTGGAACACGTCGGTGTCGTAGTTGGAGCGTTTGTCCTGCAACACCATGCAGAGCCGCTCGAAGCCCATGCCCGTATCGACGTGCTTGTTGGGCAGTTCTTCCAAGTGCCCGTCGGCCTTGCGGTTGAACTGCATGAACACGAGGTTCCATATTTCGATGACCTGCGGATGGTCGTGGTTGACGAGGTCTTTGCCCGGCACGGCCGCCTTTTCTTCCGGCGTGCGGATATCGACGTGGATTTCGGAGCAGGGGCCGCAGGGGCCGGTCTCGCCCATTTCCCAGAAATTGTCTTTCTTGTTGCCGAACAGGATGCGGTCTTCCGAAACGTGTTCAAGCCAGTAGTTGTAGGCCTCCATGTCCTTGGCCGTACCGTCTTTCTCGTCGCCGCCGAAGACCGTCACGTAGAGGCAGTCTTTGTTTATGCCCACGGTTTCGGTCAGGAACTCCCAGGCGAACGCGATGGCCTCTTTCTTGAAGTAATCGCCGAACGACCAGTTGCCCAGCATTTCGAACATCGTGTGGTGGTACGTGTCGTGCCCAACTTCTTCCAAGTCGTTGTGCTTGCCCGACACGCGGAGGCATTTCTGACTGTCGGCCACGCGCGGCCACTGCCGCGGCATATTGCCGAGAAAGATATCCTTGAACTGGTTCATGCCCGCGTTCGTGAACATCAACGTGGGGTCGTTCTTGATGACCATCGGGGCCGAGGGCACGATATGATGGCCTTTTTGCGTGAAGAACGCCAGAAAGGCCGCGCGGATTTCCTGTGAAGTCATATTTTTCGTATAATCTAACCTGCGAAGATACGAAAAATTTCTGAAGGATGGGAAACAATATGACAGGCGCCGGCTTCGCGCAGTTCGGCTTCGGGACGGAAGCCCCACAGCACGCCCACGGACGTGAGGCCGCCACGGCGCGCCGTTTCCATATCGACGGCGGAATCGCCGACGTAAAGGGTTTGTTCGGCGGGCACGTCCAACGCGTGCAGGATGTCGTGGACGATGGTGGGGTCGGGCTTGACGGGCGCGCCGGGGCGTTGCCCATAGACGCAGTCGAACAGGTCTTGCCCGAAGTAATGATGCACGATTTCGACGGCCGCCGCATGGGGTTTGTTGGACGCCACGGCGAGTTTAAGCCCGCGGGCGTGCAGTTGGCGCAGAAGTTCTGGGATGCCGTCGTAGGGCGCGGTGGCCTCCATGTCGTGGCGGTTGTAGTAGTCGAGGAACTGTTGCAGCGTGTCGGCCACGATGGCCGGCTGCCGCCGCGCGGCTTCGGGCAGCGCGCGTTCCACGAGTTTGGCCACGCCGTTGCCGACCTTGAAGCGGTANTCGGCCGTGGGATGGGTCGGATAGCCCGCCCGCGAGAGGACGACGTTCATGGCGGTTGCCAAGTCGGCCAACGTATCGACCAACGTACCGTCCAAATCGAAGATGACCAAACGGGTTTTCATAAAGGCTTTACCTCCTTGACCTCAACGGCCTTGTCACTGATATATACTATATACGCGTAAACGGGCTTGGTTTCCTTGCGGAACAGCAAATCGCGGTAGGCCTCCACCTGCCGGACGTGTTCAGCGTGCGCCTCGCCGGTCTTGTAATCGACCACATAGATTTCGTTTTCGCCCACGGCCACGCGGTCGGGGCGGTAAATCCGCCCGTCGCAGCACAGTTCGCGTTCGTTGTAGATGCGGTAGTGGGACGAGAAGCAGGGCTTGAGCGACGGATGCGCCAACACGGCTTCGACCTGCGCCACGGCGGCGGAGGCTTCATAGCCGTCGTTCAACCAGGGGGCGACCTGCGGCCATTGTTCGGCCACGACGGCTTCCACGGCCGCCCGGTCGAAACGGCGGGCGTCGTCGATGCCGCTCAGCACGCTATGGATAAACTCGCCCCAAATCCGTTCGGGCCGCCGCACCGTGTCGTGCCAGCTGAAAGCCGGCTCNAAGCGCGGCATCCANTCGNTNTGCCGGGCGGCCATGNCCCNCCGCGCCGCCGCCATGCGGGCGGCTTCTTCGCCGGCGGTGGCTTCGGCGGCTGCGGCGGATGAAGCCTCCGCCGTAGCCGCGGCCGCGCCCGCTTCTTCCATCCACTCGGTTTCGTCCGCCAAATAGGCCGGATACGCCTTGGCGAACTGTTCCCAATAGCGGTTCTCGGCATAGGCCCCGCTCCCCTTCGTGCCCTTGCTCAACACATACAGTTTGTGGCGCGGCCGCGTGGTGGTGACATACAGCACGTTGANGCGGTCCACNACCGCCCNCATCCGCTCNTCGGCCGCCTCCCCGGCCGCGGCCTCGTCCACCGTCTGCGCCGCCGCGTCCTTGAGCGACAGCAGCCCGACGGGCAGCCCGTCTTCGGACGGCAAGTCCGTCCATACCCANCCGTCCGGCCTCGGCGCATCCGAGGCGAACGCATAGATGACCACCGGATATTCGAGCCCCTTGGACTTGTGCACGGTCGTAACCCGCACGGCATCCGCACGGCCGGCCGCCGTCTGCACCATGCTCGTCTCGGCCCAGTCTTCTTCCCACGCCCGCACGAAATCGGCCTCGGCACGCAGGCCCGACTGCTGCACCAAATCCATAAACGACAGCACATATTGGTCGGTGTCGGCCCGGAGCGCCCACCGCCGCAGAATATGCTGCAACTTATCGTAAAGGCTGCGGCCGCTGTCCGCCAGCCCCCGCAGATAGCGCAGACGCGAAGCCTCGTCGTCGCCGGCCGGGCCGTGCCGTCCAACGCGGCTTGCTGCGCCATGAACCACTGCAGTTTCCGCCGCGCGGTTTCGGAATCCGGCATCCCCATATAACGCAGGGCCGCCACCAGCAAGCGCACGGTAAGCGAACTGCGCAGCAACAGACTGCTGTCGGTATGCACCTTTACGCCGNGTTCCACCAAAAACGAAGCCACCGCCTTGACCCTGTCGTTGCGCGTGCACAAAACGGCCACGTCGCCGGGCTGATGCCGTTGCAGGATGGCCTGTATCAGACGGCAGTTCCATTCTTCGTAAGATTCNACCTCCTTGTCCGCCCCGTCTTCCGACCCGCCGTCCGCCTTTTTNCCGTAGAAGCAGACGCGCACGGCCTGGGCGTCCTCGTCGGGCAGACGGTCGGTCGCCGTTTTGTAAAACTGNTCGTGTTCTGTATATATGCGTTTCAGNCGCATCCTTATCCGCGCCCATTCCTCGGCGTTTTCGGCCTTTTCGGGTTCAAACCCCTCCAACAGGAAGCGGTAAAACAGATTGTTGAACGCGATGATGCCGGCGTCCGACCGCCAGTTGGAAACCAACTTCTCGTTCTGCGCCAACTGCGCGTCTTCGCGCAAGGCCAGCATCTGTTCCACATTGGCCGAACGGAAGCGGTAGATGGACTGCTTGGGGTCGCCCACCACCATGTTCCAATAGCCCGAAGCGCGGTTGTTGTCAATCAGCGGCCTCAGGTTCTCCCATTGCAGCGTGGACGTNTCCTGAAACTCNTCCACGAGGATATGGCGATAGACGGCGCCGACCCGCTCGTAGAGATAGGGCACGTCGGTCTGTCCCAACAGCGCGTGTATCTTGCGGTTGAATTCCGAAATCGGCACGCGCCCCTCGGCCTGCTGTATGTCGTTCTTAAGGTCGTCGGCCCGCTTCATGAGGGCCAACGCATAGAGGTTCTTTTCCAACGCGGCTTCGTAAAGGTAACGCGCCGTGTCCAAGGCCTGCATCTTTTCGTACAGCCGCTGTATGGCCGCGGCCGTATCGCCGCGCGACGCATCGACCAAAAAGCCTTTTTCCACGGTCTTGCGCCAAGTGGCCTTGCCCTCCCCGTCCAAAAACGTCCGCAAGACGGTTCGCCCGTCCCGCAAGGGCGTCTTGAAGAACGCCCAGAACCCGCGCGACTTGCCGTGAAAATCGTCGGCCTCCAACTGTTCGGCCTTGATTAAGTCCGTCATTTCCTTGTAGATGGCCAAGGCCGCCTTTTCGCAGGCGCGCCGCCGCTGTCCAAAGCCCTCCACCTCTTGCGGAAAGCGGCTTTCATCGCGCTCCGACAGCCGCAGCAGGTTGGCTTCGCTCCTTTCCTCAAACGCCATGCCCAGCACGCGGTTCAAGGCCGGCACGATTTCCATGCGCCCCTTGTCCTCGTTTTCGGCCATCTCTTCCAAAAAGCCGTCCAAAAGCCGCGTCAGCATNTCCTGCCCCGCCGTGCCGTAGGNCGCCAAAAGCGCCTCGCGGATTTCATCCACCCAACGGTTGGTCTCGATGTCGGTCTCGTAGGTGCGCGGCAGGCCGAGTTCAAACGCAAACGGCCGGATGACGCGCTGCACGAAGCTGTCGATGGTCTGCACGGAGAAATTGCCGTAGTCGTGCAACAGGTAGCGCAAGACCTTGCCCGTGCGCTCTTGCAACTGCTTGGCCGACAAGCCGCTCTCGGCCTGCAGGTCGGCGGCCGCGTCCTCTCCGGATGCCATCTGCGCCAAGGTTTCCATAATCTTGCGCTTCATGTCGGCGGCCGCCGCGTTCGTGAACGTGATGGCCAAAATCGCGGCCGCCTGCCGTTCGTGCCACGGTTCGCCCGTTATCGCCAGCCGGATGTAGGCGCGCGTAAGCGTATAGGTCTTGCCCGACCCCGCCGAAGCCGTATATACGCTGATTTTATGGGTATCTATATTCGGTTTCATCGCTTTATTCCACTATTTGCCGCACAAATCGGCGTAGGCACAATTTCGGCAGGCCGTCAAATCCTGCGTGAACGGCTTGGCCGGGTCTTTGATTTCCGCCAACACGCCCGTCAGCCAGGCTTCAAACTCCGCNGCCTTTTCCGCTTCCGTCTTGTTTTCCACCCAATCGCCGTTGAGCGCGACATAACCGCCGTGGAGTTGCGCCAACGGATAGATGCAGGCTTCGGGAAACCTGCCCGCGCGGCGGCCTGTCTCCGCCCAATACAGATAGGCGTAAAACAGCAACTGCAAGGCCTTGCCGTGCACGGGGTCGCTCAAATCAGCGATGTCGTCCACGCGCAGGTCTTTGGCTTCCACCACGCCCGTCTTGTAGTCCACAATCCGTTCCCCCTCTCCCCAACGGTCCACGCGGTCGGCAATGCCCAACAGCTTGTATCCCGTATCCTTGAACAGCACCTCCAGTTTCTTCTCGCAGTCCGCCACGCCGCCCCAAGCCGTATGCGTGGCGCGGATTTCCCGCTCGAAATCTTGACCGAAATAATACAGCCAACGTTCCATCTTTTTGTATTCCAAACCGTTTTTGCCCGTTTTGTAGGGTAAATCGGCCAACAGGTCTTTGACGGCGGCTTCCAACAGCTGCGGATAGGTTTTCTTATATTCGGTCACATCGGCTTCCGTCAACGGCCGCCCCATACGCGCTTTGAAAAACGTTTCCATCACACCGTGCACGACCGAG
>WFLX010018139.1_pt1 | contig 11790 bp, 8 predicted proteins | sample 4967041 | NCBI WGS metagenome assembly WFLX01 (sample SAMN12857096, study PRJNA449069) | gut metagenome | isolation source: stool from male and female vole | host: Microtus ochrogaster | place: USA:Florida | collected 2017 | reverse complement strand
ACACGTCATAATCCACCGACCCTAAGCGCTCCTCGAGATCCTGCGCAGGAGTGAGATACGCGTTATCCTCATCCTCGGGCAGCCGGTGCATCCATCCTCCGCATTCCCGGCACTTGCGCCGCCCGGTGCGGGCGCGCCGGTATTTCCACAGCGCCAGGAACACGAATATCAGACCTCCCCCTAAGGAGAGCACGGTCAGTATGAGGAAGGCGTTCATATTCCTGCGCCAGGCCATAGCCCTCTCGTAGGCTATCATGCCCGAGGTGCGCCTCACGCAAATCACAAACCACACCAGCGCCCCCAACGTCACCAAGACCACCATCCACCCGGCAAAGGTCTTTATGACCGCAGGGTCGAGACTTTCCTCCGCTGCCCTTTGCCGCGGCCTCTCCAGACCTGATTTCAATTCCCCGGCATACTGGGGGTCAGCTATGATTTTAGCAAGCGACCTCGTGGCCTCATCGGCCGCCCGGTCGAGATCGCCCTCGCGCATGGCCGGCACTATGTCGCTGCGCATTATCTCGCCGGCCACGATGTCGGGCACTACCNCCTCCATGCCGTATCCNGTCTGTATGCGGGCCCGGCGGCTCCCGGGGGAGATNAGNAGCAGNAGCCCGTTGTCGCGGNCTTTGGCGCCGAGGNCNCAGCGCGNGAACNGGCGCNCCGAAAACTCCTCCACCGGCATATCGCCTATTGAGGGGACAATGGCCACGGCCACCTCGGCGTCAGTCGAGTCGCGCAAAGCCAGGAGGCGCATGTTGATGCGCTGCCTCACCGAGGGGGAGAGCATCCCTTCGGGATCGGCTACGAACTCCCGGTAATCCCTCACATTGGGATTGTCAATATCCTCCGGAGCATAGTCGCGCGCCATGCATGCGGCCCCACACACAAGGATGGCTATCAGAGCCAGCGCCCGTCTAATCAAATCCGCGTGTGCCCCTGCGCTGCAATATCTTATCATATCATTCTGAATCTCTGAAAGTTTAACGAATTAGGCCCGGTCCCTCAGACGGCAGGGAGGCTGTGGGCCGTCAGGCGGCGGAAGAGGTCGAGCGCGTAGACATCCGTCATCGCGCTGACATGGTCGAGCACGCTCTGCACGCGGGTGTAGAGGTCTACCGACCGGATATCATACTGCCTGGGCACCTTCTCNAGCAGCAGCCGCGAGAAATGGCGGTCAGGATAGAGGACGGCTTCAGTGAGGGCCTTCATCAGGTATGTGATGATGCGGTTGCCCGCTATCTCGATGTCCACTACCTCGGGCGACCGGTAAATCTTCGTCACGGCCGTGCGCGCGCACTCCCCGTAAGCCTCGCACAGCGGNGCCGGGAGGTGTGATATGANATTGCCGGGATATTCCCCGGAAAGTATCTTCTGCTCATTGGCCGCGAATTCATCGGCNCACCCCTCGACCAGGGTTCCGATGACCTTTGAACGCAGGTAGCCCACCTGCTCATTGGGGTCGTCAAGATGCCCGACGCCNCGCAGGGTCTTCTCCTTCGCCTCGCCGGTGAAGAATCCCGACAGGAGGTCGATGACCTCCTGCGTGGAGAGTATCTTGAGCTTATGGGCATCCTCGATGTCCATTATCTGATAGCATATATCGTCTGCCGCCTCCACGATATGCGTCAGAGGATGGCGGGCGAAACGGCCCGGCTCCACCTCGGGTATCCCCAATTCCCCNGCTATCATGCGGAAGGTCTCCTCCTCGGAGGCGAAATAGCCGAACTTCCCTGCGGGGCCGGCCAGCAGGGAGGAATGGGGNTATTTCACCACTGCGGCAATGGCGCTGTAGGTCATGGCGAANCCTCCCTCGCGGCGCCCNACAAACTGATGGGTCAGCACCCGCAGCGAGTTGGCGTTTCCCTCGAAGTGTATGAGGTCGTTCCATTGCTGGGGGGTGAGGCATGTCTTGAGGGCGCGCGAAATCTCGCCCCCCTCGCTGAAGAAGGTGGAGATGGTCTTCTCGCCCGAATGGCCGAAGGGGGGATTGCCTATGTCATGGCTCAAGCATGACGTGGCCACGATGTCGCCGATGCTGTCGAGCCNCCCCAGCCAGGCCTCGCCGGGATGGAGGTCGCGCAGGCGCAGAGCCACCTCATTGGCCAGGGAGCGCCCCACGGACGACACCTCCAGGCTGTGGGTCAGGCGGTTGTGCACAAACACGCTGCCGGGCAGCGGGAATACCTGGGTCTTGTTCTGGAGCCGCCGGAAGGGAGACGAGAAAATCATGCGGTCATAGTCCCTCTGGAAATCACTGCGGGTGTGGCGGCGCGGGTCATGAAACTTTTCAAGACCAAGCCGTTTGTCGGATATCAACGTTTCCCAATTCATGTGGCAAATATAACGAATTTTCAGGTTATTGGCAAAAATTAATACTCATATCCCCCAATCTTCACAATTATAATGAGCGATTTGGCGTTAACATACCGATGAAACGACTTTTCAAGCATCTCCCGTTGCGTCTTCGCGCTGCGGCCGCGCTCCTGGCGGCTGCGGCGGCTGTGTGCCTGCCCGCGCAGGCGCGGTGGGGCGAGAAGGTGCCCAACAGGCAGTATGCCGACCTCAAGGCCTGGCATCTGGGGTTCTCGGTGGGCACCCATACGCAAGACCTCAACATCACCCACAACGGTTTCGTCACCCCCTCCGGAGGAGAGTGGCAGGTGGAGGTGCCGGGATTCTCGCCCGGAATATGCGTCAANGTNCTCGCAGACCTGCGCCTGCACGACTATTTCAACCTGCGCTTCTCCCCGGGCATGTATTTCGGCTCCAAGACCGCCAAAATGCTGGAATACAACAGCGGCCAGACACTGACGCAGGACATCAAGAGCGCATACGTCGCAATACCCATTGACCTGAAAATCTCAGGCGCCCGCCTGGGCAACACGCGGCCATACTTCACCGTCGGGGCCATGGGCACGNTCGACATCAGCAAGAAACGCTCGGAGGCCCTGATGTTCAAGCCCTTCTCCCCNTATCTGACCGTCGGCCTCGGGTGCGATTTCTATCTCCCCTTCTTCAAGCTGATCCCGGAGATAAAGTTCTGTTTCGGCCTTGGCGACATCCTGCGCCATGAGCGNCCTGACCTGGACGAAGACCCGCATACCTTCGAGATAACCCAGTCGCTGGCCAAGGCGACCTCCAACCTGGTAGTAATCAACTTTTATTTCGAATGATGATCCGACACTGCATACATATCCTGACACTGCTCCTGCTCATGCTGGGGTGTGCCGTGCCCGCGAGCGCCCAGTCGGATCCCATACTGACCCAGTACTGGGCCATCCCGACATACTACAATCCCGGAGCCATAGGCTCGACCGACTATATCCGCATCCGCGGAGCCGCCCGGCTGCAATGGCTCGGCATCGAGAACGCCCCNAAAAGCTTCCTTGGCGTGGCCGACTCCCCCTTCAAGCTGCTCGGGCGGCGCTGGGGCGCCGGAGTGACTGTCACACAGGAGTCTCTGGGCCTCTTCTCCACCCTGCATNTNGGGGCGCAGCTCGGCACGAGCTTCAAGGCCTTCAAGGGCACGCTTCACATAGGCGTCGAGGCGGCCTACTACAATTCCCGCTTCCGCTCGACCGACATCTACATCCCCGACGGCGACGACTACCACGACCCAAACGACACGGCCCTNCCCAACAAGGACCTTTCGGGCAACGCCCCCGACTTCTCGCTCGGCCTGTGGTACTCACACAAGNTCTTCAACGTCGGCNTCTCCGCCCGCCATCTGCTCCAGCCCAAGGTGAAGCTCTTCGCCGAAGGGGACAAGACAAGCGAGACCCACGACTACGAGACCGAACTGCGGCGCACCATCTATTTTATGGCTGACAGCAATATCGGACTGAAAAACACGTTATTTACATTGCAGCCCTCCGTGCTCGTCTACTCCGACCTGTCATCATTCGGAGCCGACATCACNGCCAGGGTGATGTATAACAAGATGTTTTCCGCAGGCGTGGCCTACCGCTGGAACCAGGGAGTGGGCATAATGCTCGGAGTGGAGCTTAAGAACTTCATCCTCGGATATGCCTACGACATTCCGACCAACGCCATCGCCAAGGGGACAGCGGGGAGCCACGAGCTCGTGGCCGGCTACCGCTTCAAGCTCGACTTCTCGGGCAAGAACAAAAACCGACACCGCTCGATACGCATAATGTGACCGCGGTGCCTGCAGATAAGAAATTACGACACAACACAGACTACAGACAGCAAGATGAGATACCAGTTTTTGAAAAATATTCCCTCACCGGCGCCCTCCGGGCGCGCGGCTCGCCGTGCCCCCCTGGGCGCCGCGGCCATGACCGCGCTGCTCCTGGCTTCCTGCGCCGCCTCGCGGGGCGGCTCCGGCGGCGAGGTCACCGGCGTGGGTGGTTCCAGTTTCGCAGAGCCTGTCCCTTACGGAATGGNGCTCGTTGACCGCGGCGCATACGCCATGGGCCCCGCAACCGATGATTCCGTCTGGGGCGTNNAGAAGANTCCCCGCGGCGTCTCGGTCGACGCCTTCTGGATGGACGAGACCGAGGTCACNAANTCNAANTACAAGCAGTNNGTGTTCTGGGTGCGCGACTCCATNATCCGCGANCGNCTCGCCGACCCCNCTTNCGGCGGCAACGAGGCNTTCAANATCGAGGANGACNNNGAGGGNAACCCCATNANNCCNTACCTCAACTGGAACAAGNCNATCCCCTGGCGCAACGCCAACGAGGATGAGCAGCGCGCCATCGAGAGCGTATACCGCACCAACCCCATCACGGGGCGCCGCGAGCTCGACCCCACGCAGCTCAACTACCGCTACGAAATCTTCAACCACACCGCCGCAGCCCAGCGCAAGAACCGCCTGGACCCCACGCGGCGTGAATACAATACCGACATCCCCGTCTCTGACGAGCTGCCTGTAATCTCCAAAGACACGGCATATCTCACCGACGAGGGCGAGATCGTGCGCGAGACAGTCACCCGCCCCCTCACCGGCGACTATGACTTCCTCAACACATACATTGTCAACATCTATCCCGACACAACGGCCTGGATCAATGACTTCGACAATGCCTACAACGAGCCCTACACCCGCATGTATTTCTCGCATGCAGGCTACAACGACTACCCCGTGGTGGGCGTGAGCTGGGAGCAGGCCAACGCCTTCGCCAACTGGCGCACCGACTATCTCAAGCGCTCCCTGGGACGCGACGGAGTCTACATCGAGCCCTACCGCCTCCCGACCGAGGCTGAATGGGAATATGCCGCCCGCGCCGGAAACTCCGAAAGCTCGTATCCCTGGGAGGAGCTCCTGCCCATGGATGAGCGCGGATGCTTCTACGCCAACTTCAAGCCNCTCGAGGGCGACTTCGTGCGCGACGGCCATGTCATCACCTCTCCCGTGGGCACCTACGCNCCCAACAACTTCGGGCTCTACGACATGGCGGGCAACGTCTCGGAATGGACCTCCACNGCCTACAACGAGAGCCTCAACCGCCTGACNTCCGACCTAAACCCCGAATACCGCTATGACGCGGCCATCGAGGACCCCTACAAGATGAAGCGCAAAATCGTGCGCGGGGGCAGCTGGAAGGATGTCATGCACAACCTGCGAAGCGACCTGCGCATGTGGGAATACCAGAACGAGCAGCGCTCCTACATCGGTTTCCGCTGCGTGCGCACCCAGGTAGGCTTCGCCAAGGGCACCGGGCGCCGCAACAAGAAATAACACTCAACATCTCCTTCACCACTCCATAACCGTCATCATGGTCAAGATAAGGAAATACGCCAACGGCATAGAACGCTTCCTCCACGGCGAAAAAGGACAGCGGTTTTTCAATTTCGCCTACTCCATAGGCGCCGCCATCGTAATCTGGGGCGCCCTCTTCAAGATCCTCCACCTGCCGGGCGGAAGCACCCTGCTCTGCATCGGCATGGGCACGGAGATCGCGATGTTCATCCTGACAGCCTTCGACCGTCCCCCCAAGGAATACCACTGGGAGGATGTGTTCCCGGTGCTCGACACCCATAACCCCGAAGACCGTCCCAACCTCACAGGGGGCGTGGCCGGAGGCATCCCGGGAGGCATCATGGTCAACGGCGTGCCGATGACCGGAGATGTGGCCGAAGGGGGTGAGTACACCGCTCCCGAGGGAAGCGAGGACTCCGGTGCCGGGGGACATGCATACCAAGGCGCGCCCGTCTCGGGCGGGGGCGTCATCTCCGGAGGCCCCGCCGTCATAGGAGGGGGCGGCATCATCGGAGGCGGAGTNATCGGCGGAGGGGGCACAATNGTGGTCGGCGGAGGCAATGCGCCCTCCGGCGCTGACCTTGACGGCGAGGACATCGCCGGCGACGGGGCCGCGCTGACNCNGGGGGGAGTCATCGGAGGCACTGTCGTTGTCGGCGGAGGCCCTTCTGTGGGAGGCATACTCCCTCCCGGCACGGAAATTACCTCCGAAGAGGCTGAGACCCTGCGCGAGTCGATCAAGAAGATGTCCGAGGCCTCCGAGCAGATAGCCCGCATGGGCGAGCTCGCCGAGACCACCCGCGACTATATGGAGCAGATGCAGGCCATTTCGCAGCAGATGTCAGCCCTGCGCGAGACCACCACGGCCCTCAACCAGGTCAGCGAGACGCTGCTGACGGCCTACCGCAGCATCACCGAGAACTCCGAGGGCGTGTCTGACAACGCCGCCGGATATGTGGAGCGCATGGCCGACCTCAACCGCAACATCGGCGGACTCAACACCATCTACGAAATCCAGCTCAAGAGCGTCAGCACGCAGCTCGAGAGCATCGACCGCGTCAACCGCGGCCTGAAGGATATCCGCGACATGTATGAGAAGTCCGCAGCCGAGAGCTCGCGCTACTGCGAGGAGACCGAGAAGATGGCCCGCTACATGAAGCAGCTCAATTCGGTCTATGAGAAAATGATCACGGCCATGACCATCAATATGTACAACCCCATGATGGGAGGCCAGGCCCCGGCCAACCCCTTCGCCCCCTCCAATGAGGGCGAGGGCGAGAAGGCCTGAGGCAGCCGCCCCCAGTCACACCATAGCTAACACGAAATGGCAGGAGGAAATAATGTAGCGAAAATGTCGCCCCGCCAGAGGATGATCAATCTCATGTATATCGTCCTCACCGCGATGCTGGCCCTGAATGTGTCGAGCGATGTGCTCAACGGATTCAGCCAGGTCCACGACTCCCTTTCGCGCACCAACGACAACCTCACCCTGCGCAGCGAGCTGCAGTTCCGCTACCTCAGCGAACTCTACGGGCAGAACCCCGCCAAGGCAGGCCCATGGTATGAAAAGGGCAAGACGCTCCACTCCCGGACCAACGCCCTCTACGCCACAATCGACTCCATCAAGACCGTCATAGCCAAGGAGGCCGACGGAGCCGGAGGCGACTACAACAATATCGTCAACCTCGACAATCTCGAGGCCGCCTCAGTGACCATGCTCAACCCGGCCACAGAGAACGGNCGCCGGCTGCGCGAGCGNATCGACCTCTTCCGCGCCTACGTCACGGAGCTNATACCCGATTCGGCTAAAAAGGCCATGGTGGAGCGGATGCTCTCAACTAAGGTGGCCAACAAGCCGGGCACCGTAGGGCCCACCACCTGGGAGGAGAAGATGTTTGACAACATGCCCGCCGTGGCTGCCGTCACGCTGCTCACCAAGCTGCAGAACGACCTGCGCCAGGCCGAGTCCGAGGCAATGGCGGGGCTCATCACCAATGTCGACATCGGCGATGTCAGGGTCAACGAGCTCAACGCATACGTCATCCCCAATTCCAACATGATCATGCGCGGAGGCAAATACTCTGCCAATATCGTGCTGGCGGCTATCGACACCACTCAGCGCCCGACGGTCTACGTCAACGGCTCGAAGCTCAACAATTCGCGCGGCCTCTATGAGTTCGTGGCCGGCCAGACCGGCACGCACGAGTATTCCGGATTTATCGAGGTGGCCCGCGGCGACGGCACCATCGACCGCCGCCCCTTCAAATCGGCCTATACCGTCATAGAGCCTATGGCCACCATCTCGGCCACGATGATGAATGTGCTCTATGCCGGCATCGACAACCCCATCAGCATAAGCGTGCCGGGCGTGCCCATGAACGCCATCAGCGCCACGATGACCAACGGCACCCTCACCCGCTCGGGCGACCACTGGGTGGCGCGCGCCACAGCCGTCGGCACGGAGGCCGTCATCTCGGTGTCTGCCCAGATGGAGGGGGGAACGCAGCAGATGGGCTCGATGACCTTCCGCGTGCGCAAGCTCCCCGATCCGCTCCCCTACATCCCCATCAAGGATGGCTCGGGCAACACCATCCACTACAAAGGCACTCCCAAACGCATCTCCAAGGCTGCCCTTATGGCTGCCGAGGGCCTCGGGGCGGCCATTGACGATGACATACTGAATGTGAGCTACACCGTGCTGTCGTTCACGACCACCTTCTTCGACTCCATGGGCAACGCCATACCCGAGGTGAGCAACGGAGCNTCCTTCTCGGCCCGCCAGAAGGAGCAGTTCAAGCGCATGAAGCCCGGAAAGACCTTCTTCATCTCAAACGTGAAGGCCAAAGGCCCTGACGGCATCACCCGCGACATCCCCGCTATGGAGGTCGCACTCAATTAAAGACTCCTCCCATTATCCAAGATACAGAGCAATGAAAAAACACCGCATAATCCTTCCCTTGCTGCTGCTCGGGGCCGCCGGCCTCGGGGCGGTGGCTCAGGTGGAAAACGCCGGAGGCGTGCGCCGCCGCGCACCCAAAGAGCGCCATTCACAGGAAGCCTCCGGCCCCCAGGTGACTGACCGCATGCAGGGCTTCTTCGAAACCAAGGAGCCGCATGACGCCGACCTGGCGTACATGCGCCAGATATACCGCCAGATCGACCTCACCAAGGATGCCAACACCCCTCTTTATTTCCCCGAGGATGTGGTCGACGGCCAGGAGAACCTCTTCCGCATCATCCTGCGCCTTGTGGTCGACGGCAAAATTCCGGCATACGAGTACCTTGACGGCCGCGAGGTCTTCACCGACCAGTACCGCATCAAAGTCGGCGACATGCTGGAGCGCTTCGACATCTACGGCACTCAGCAGGGCGACCGCTACGTGGTCGAGGAGGCCGATGTGCCCACCGGACAGGTGATGAACTACTATATCGTGGAGAAATGGGAGTTTGACCGCCGCACCAACCAGATGAAGACCCGCGTGGAGGCCATCTGCCCCGTGCTCAACCGCTCGGGCGANTTCGGNGGCGAGGCGCGCTACCCCATGTTCTGGGTGAAGTTTGACGCTCTCCGCCCCTACCTGGCCCAGCAGTATGTCTTCCTGACCGACGACAACAATCTCGCGCAGTACAGCCTGGATGACTACTTCAACCTCGGCATGTATGACGGCGAGATATACAAGACGCGCAACCTGCGCAACCTCTCCATGGCCCAGATGTATCCCGATGAGGATGACATGAAGCGCGCCCAGGACAGCATCGACACGCGCCTGCGCGAGTTCGGCAAGAATCTCTGGGTGCCCTCACGCGAGGAGTTCCTGGCCCAGAAAGAGAGGGAGAAGGAGCTGGCCGAGGCTGCGGCAGCCGGCGACACCATCCCTGACCGCACCGTGGTCGACTCGCAGGATGCATCCGAAGAGAAGGCCCCCTCCGTAAGGCGCTCGAGCCGTGCCAAGGAGAAGAAAAAGAGCACGCCCAAGGTGAAACGCGCCAAGGCCTCATCCTCCTCGTCATCGCAAGGCAACAGCAGCGCCACCAAGTCTGTGCGCCGCCGCAAACGCTGACACCCCCGCACTGAGGCAGCCGCTCCTCCGCGCCGCCCCTACCGTCCCACACACCGTCCCCTCCGTCTGCCCCAAAGGCGTACTGAGGGGATTGCTTTTTCACTTCAGGAAGGGTCTCGCTATTGTATATGCGCCCCGCAGCCCCTTGGCGGTATGCATGTATGCCCACCGGAGCGCGAGACGCTGCAAGGGACTCAGCAGTGGACTTGACAGGGCTTTCTCTAAGAGTCTGCGTCCAAGGTCCGGATCGCCCTCGCGGCGGTAATGGGCCGCCAATATGACCCGGCGGTAGGCAATGACGCGGCGCAGACGGTCGCGGTCAGGGCGAGGCGAGTCAGCCAGCCGGGCATCGGCGATGTCGAGCACACGCTCCCATTTTCCGGCTTTTGAAGAGAAATCTGTCCCTGTTATGGAGTCAGACTGGCTGTGCACCTCCGCGAGCACCCGGTCTGTCACCAGGGCGCGCGGATGGGCAAGGAGAATGCGTATGCCTAATTCCCAGTCATCCCATTCCATCATGTCCGGAAGCCATCCCCCGGCTCCGCGGAATACTCCGGCGCGCGCCGCATAGCTCTGCGTGCTCAGATAGCTGTGGACTATGTGCATGTCTATGGGCATCCCNTCCTCCACCCTGCGGCTCACCGAAACCTTTCCGTCAAGGGCCACTCTGCGCAGTCGCCACACGAATATGTCACACTCCGGAGCGTCTCTGAAGGCTTCCATTATCGTCCGCAGCATCCCCGGGAGCATGACATCATCAGAGTCAAAAAAGGATACCACATCCTCATCGCGCTCCCCCGGCACATGGCCGAAAGCGGTCTCGAACCCCTTCATGCGGGCGGCCGAGGCTCCGCGCAGAGGCTGGCTGACCACCGTCACCTCAAAATCGGGTGCCCGGTGCGTGCCCCCCCACTCCTCGGCCACGCCCCGGCTCCCGTCCTCCGACGCGTTATCGACCACTATGACACGCACAGGACGGTAGTCCTGCGCGGCAATGCTGTCAAGACAGCGCGCGAGCAGCTTCTCGCGGTTGTAGACNGGGATGATNACCGTAATAGGGCTCATAAATCTGATTCNGGCAACTACCTACATGCAAATTTAATAATTACCGACAGCAAAGTTACCCAAAATATCTGGATTCCAGTGCATACCTCGCTATAAATTCGTAACTTTGCAATATGAAAGTAGCAAAATTAACATCTACACTTAACAGATTGACTGCTCTACCTAAGGAAACTGAATGGGTAGAGTTCAAGCATAATTTTCACTCTCCCGAAGAAATCGGAGAGCGAATTTCTGCTCTGGCAAATAGCGCTGCGCTGTTGAACGAGCCATTTGGTTATTTAGTTTTCGGAGTGGAGNATAATACTCATCANGTGATAGGCACTACTTTCAAAGCAAAGCAACACAAGAAAGGCGGAGAGGAGCTTGAAATGTGGTTGTTAAATCGACTCAATCCGAGGATTGATATAGAGTGCTATGAATTTGAGGCAGATGGCAAGCACATTTCAATCTACAAAATCCCCTCAGCTATGGATAGACCAGTAACCTTTCTTAATGCCGCATATGTACGGGTCGGGTCGTTGACGAAGAAATTACTCAACTATCCTGAAAAAGAGAAGAAGTTGTGGAGACTCCACAGTGAACGACCCGTAGACAAATCAATAGCTAAAGTTTGTTCTGATGTCAATGAGGTTGTTAGCCTTCTGAGTGCTGAAGCCTATTTTGACCGTCTCGGTCTCCCCATGCCACAAAATAGTGAAGGCATTATTAACAGGTTTATTTCCGAACACTTCGTGAAGGTAATAAATGAAGAATATTGCATAACTGAACTAGGTGCAATATTATTGGCTAAGAACCTGCGAGATTTTGAGAATCTTTATCGTAAGGCAGTCAGAGTGATTGTTTACCGTGGTAAAAATAAAGTGGAAACGATACGCGAGCAGATTTTCGAGCAGGGCTATGCCGTGTGCTTTGTGAATTTGCTTGATTGGGTTAATG
>WFLX010003244.1_pt1 | contig 11790 bp, 7 predicted proteins | sample 4967041 | NCBI WGS metagenome assembly WFLX01 (sample SAMN12857096, study PRJNA449069) | gut metagenome | isolation source: stool from male and female vole | host: Microtus ochrogaster | place: USA:Florida | collected 2017 | reverse complement strand
ACCGTAGTCGTAGACAGCGCTTAGGCCGTCGTAGATTTCAGATGATTGAAATACGAATCCATATTCTTTGGCGTGAGCCACAATCGTCTTGAAGACATCTTCCTGTTTTGCCATATACTTGAGTGTTTATTTAAGTATCGCTTTGCTCTACTTAAGGTTTATGAGTTTATAGGTTTATGACCTATAATCACTAACTGAATTTATATTAAGACGCAAAATTAATCATTTTTTTTCAAATATCAACTTAAAATTTGCAAATTTTACACGTATCCCCACAAATCGCCTCTCCTAGGCTACTGGATGTTTTTTATGCCCCAGGCTGAAGTCTGGAGTTTTGACACAATGACAGCTCTCCGAGCTGTTTAAGTTACCTAACACGGCTCGAGGCGGTTGGAAATTGGCTTCCCATTGACTTTGCTGAATCCCAGTCGGCGCGAGGCGGTTAGGAAACCGCCTTTCCATTGACTACGTCGGCTCCCTGCAGGACGCGAGGAGAGGGATGCGTTGGAGTATTGTTGAGATGATGGAGGGGCTAAATGTTAAAAAACAGCGAACCGTCAATACATTTTATAAATTATTATAATTCAATATTTTAGTTAATGGGGGGGTGGTATTTAAAAGAGTCTGTATTCATTCAAGAAATCAATTTTTTTGCTAAAAATAAAAAAATAAACAATCAAAATTTACGTTTTTAACAAAAAAAACTATTATCTTTGCATCCTAATTTACAATTAAACATACCTTTTATTTAACCTACCGCCTCAAGAGGAAGAGATCTTGGGATAAGATGAGAAGATGAAGCTAAAACTTACATCCATAATCGCGCTAATAATAGCTCTGACAGCCTATGGGGAAACACCTGCCGATTCGGTAAAGGTGTATTTTCGCGTGGGCGACCGGCAGTTTGACCCTAATTACCGGGATAATGGAGCCAAGATGGATAGCTTTATCATTAAAGTGAAAGAGGCAAAAGCCAACGACAATATAGACTACATCAAAGTGACTGGATGCGCTTCTCCAGAGGGAAACTCCAAAACTAACGAGAGTTTGGCAAGTCTAAGATGTGAGGAAATTGCAGCCTATATTGAAAATCATAGTGCAGTTACTTCAAATTTGATAGAGACAAGATCGCTTGGCGTAGGGTGGAATGAATTGAGGGATATGGTGACAGATAATCCGGAAGTGCCATCNAGAGAAAAAGTGCTCTACATTCTCGATAACNTTCCCCTATGGATATATGGAGCGGAGGGAAAGATAGTAGATGGAAGAAAGAAGCGCCTAATGGATCTGAAGGGAGGGGCTGTATGGAATTGGATGCAATCCAATATCTTCCCCGAACTTCGCAATTCGATTGCAGTAGTGCTCTATCTGAAAAACCCCGATCTTTCCCTTGCCACAAAAATATCTGAAGAATCGGACTTGACGGACAAGTCAGACCTGTCAGACAAGTCGGAAGTGTCGAACTCATCAGGCTTGACGGAGCAGCCAGACTTGTCTGCGGCAGCTGATTCGTTAATGCAGTCTTTATCAGGACGAATTGTCGATTTCTTACCTGAAAAGAAGTCTTTCTACATGGCAATCAAGACAAACATGCTATATGATGCTGCTCTCATACCAAACCTGGGAGCGGAGTTCTACGTAGGGAAAAACATATCCGTTTATGGAAACTGGATGTATGCCTGGTGGAATAAAGAAAACACCACTCACCACTGGTGCTGGGAAACCTATGGAGGTGAGCTTGGAGCCAGATTGTGGTTGGGCAAGAAAGCTCATGCCAAGCCTCTCACCGGACACCACATCGGCTTATACGCCGGAGCCTTAATATTCGACTTCGAATGGGGCGACACAGGATATATGGGAGGGAAACCAGGTGGCACTCTTTGGGATAAATGCCTCATTACCGGGGGCATAGAATATGGATATTCATATCCTATTGGGAAGCGATTCAACATCGACTTAACAATCGGATTAGGATATATAGGAGGTAACTATATAAAGTATTATCCATTTGACAACGACCATTACCGCGAGAAAGAATACAACCTTAGATATTTCGGCCCGACAAAAGCAGAAATTTCACTCGTATGGCTTTTAGGGAGAGGCAATACTAATAAAAGGAAAGGAGGTGGGGAATGAAGAACCATCACTATATTATTTCATCAATCCTATTGGGGACAATGTTTCTTCTTTCCGAAGGGTGTACTCTCAAAGAATTGAATGAGGAGGCTCACACCACGATCGCGGATAAAGTAGAGATAGTCTTTGACTGGAGCAAGGTCATGAATCCACAAGCCAAGACGATGGGCCTATATATCTTNTCGGAAGATCATGATATGATGGACTATTGGTTTAACAACCCTAATGGAGGAACCATAAGGACCTACGGAGGGCGCCACACAATGATCTGCCACAGCAACGACGACCCTTATGGGCACCATATCCGCAACCAACATGCGCATGAAGAAATGGAAATCTTCACTGGCGACACCGAGATGCTCTTGGGCCAGGGGATCTCAACGCGCGGCATACCACGGGCTCCAGGGACAGAACAAGAACCTCTTCGCTCCACACCCTCAATGATCTACGGCACCCATGACAAAGATATCCGTCTACAGATTTCTTCGTTGCCACAGACCGTTACGCTCTACCCGGAAGAATTCGTATGCCACTACTCAGTGGAATTCGTCAATGTAAAAAACATCAAGAGTGCGACGGTGAATATAGACGCCACCATATCTTCCCTGGCGGGAGGGTATTATCCAGGAAGGATGGCGCAGAGTTCTGAATCAGTGTCACACCCCTTCACATTGACAGCTGACCTTGAGAACAACTCATTATACTCCGAGTTCTATACATTCGGAGTTCCAGCAGGAGCTGCCAAGCCCCATATGATTTGCGTCTATGTGGCGTTGAAAAACAGAAACGGCAATTCCTATACTTTCGATGTGTCTGACCAAGTAAACAATGCAGAAGATCCTCGCCATGTCAGAATTCAGATAGCTGGCTTAGAATTGCCGGAGATACCTGACGATCCACCTACTCCACCTGCACAAGGGGGAGTTAGCATCGAAATCGACAGCTGGGATACTTATCATTTTGGATTGCAGGTGTGAGAATCACCCAAACAACGAAAAAAAATATAAATAAAATTATAATCATATCTAAACTCTCAATCTATGAACAAACTTTCTTTAACTGCAGTCGCAGGAGGCTTGGTGGTCCTCGCATCCTGCTCCCAGGAAGAGGTTTCATCTGGCCACAAAGGGACAACCGAAGGCTTGCCAATCTCTTTCCGCGCCGGTGTGTCAACACGTGTCAACCCTGACCTTGACTACACTCAGAATCCCGCCACTTTCTACGTGTCGGCTTATGCTCCCAACCACATGTCGGAAACCGGCATCACTCCCGACTCACTCTTCTGGGACGAGCCGTTCTATCTGATGGGTGCCAACCTCTATGCCAGCAGCAGCAACCAGAAATGGCCAACCTATGCAGATCAAGTGGAGTTTTTTGCCTATGCTCCATCATTGGAAGAGATTCAGAACGCAGCTTTCACTCAGCTTGATCCGACGGATCCGAACTATCAGAACAATGTCAACAGCTACACGAACTCAATCCAATTTTTTAACCTTTGCAACGACAATGTGCCCCTTGATCCGATGGGCCAAATGGAGACAACCTTCAAGGACGTAAAGCTATATAAAGGTTTCAAGCTTGGCCGCTTCTATGTAGCTACCGACATCTCCAAGCAGGTAGACTTCATCACTTCCCACATCTCAGCTCCGGTTCCTGAAAATGAGGATGCTGCCAACTTAGGTGTGGAACTTAAGTTCAAACATCAGCTTTCCAATATCGAACTGCGTGCATTCTCAGGCAACAGCGCGTATAACATAGAGATCGCAGGCGTGAGAATCGGCCGCCCCTACACAGGCAATGCCATCTTCAACTTCTGCGACGGCAAAGGCAGCGTAGACTTCGAAGAGGGTGGCCAATGGGGAATCTCCAAGAATCCGCAACGTCTCCCGGTAGAGTACATCTACGGAGCAGGAGACGAAATCTACCGTATGGGTAAGTTCAATAACTTCAATGGCGGTGCTGTGACATCAACCACTCCCCACACAACGGCAGCCAATGCTACCTCAATCATGGGTAAAGGTGGCAACGCGATGGTACTTCCAACAAAGAACGGTGCATGGGGAGGAGAATCGAACCCATGGATCGCTCCAAAATACAGTGCACTCTCCGGAGCACAAGGGGATCCCTATCCCGACAAGAATCCAAAAGAATGGAGTGCTGACAGTGCAGAGGGAGATATGTATTTCAGCATACTTCTCCGCGTGACATTGAAGCCCACAGGCGACGAAGTGGCTACAGCCCAGATATATCCTTACGGCAACAACACAATGAACAATGTGGTATATCTCGAAAAGGAGAAAGCTTCGAACACTATCGTAGGCCGCGTAGCCAATAAGAATGCCTCTATAGGAGCCAACAATGAGATAGTAGAGTTTGGATGGGCAGCAGTGCCGGTAGGCGTCAACTGGGAAAGAGGCAAGAAGTATGTCTACACACTTGACTTCACCAACGGCGTAGGCGTGCAGGATCCAGAAGATCCGAAGCCAGGTTCTCCTATCCTCGGCGATGGCATCAAGTTCTCTGTATCAGTTGCAGCTTGGGATGAGAAGCCGACCAATACTCCGGTTCCTTCTGAGTAAGATTTAAGTCGTAAGTAGCAATGCATAATTCATAATGCATAATAGTTTGTCTCTGAATTTCAATTAAGAAGACATTGATGAAGCTATTAATCGAATTTGATTGTTTACTTAAGATTTAAGTTTTAAGATGTAAAATCCTATCGAAATGAAATTTATAAGAGTTATATATATTGCTCTTGCGGCGTTAATCTCAGCTGCCTCCTGCACAAAGGAGGCGGCTGAGCCCGACGTCTATGACTGGGCAGATGGGAAAATAGTCTTCAAGACCTCCCTTGCCGATGTCGCCTCTTCAAGGGCCCAGGATATGACTCTTGATGACCTCGAATCTTTTCAGGTGACCTGCTTCAATACTGACAATGTCACCAAAGACGAGGATGGCTACATCTCTCCATATTTTGAAAATGCAACGTTTGTCCGCCAAGACAATCCTACGGGTGTGGTCTACGTATCGTCACCTTACGAAGAACCTAGGGAATGGCCAAATAGCGGCGGAATAATCAAATTTATCGCATTCTCTCCCTCTCTGAGCATCATGACAGCCGACAATTCCGTTCTCAATGGTGCCAACTTCACACTTCAAAACAGAACAAAAGAATCCAATTCTTCAATAGAAGCAGACTATGGGCTTGAGAAGATGAGGATCAATCGAGATATCTCGCGCCAATTCGATTTCTTGACAGCCACAGCATCCGGCGAGCGATGGAAAGATTTCGCTGCTGGCGTAGAGCTCGCCTTCAGCCATCAAATGAGTCAAATAGAACTTCATGCATGGGGAAATGGCTCAGGATATGATTTCGAGATAGCTGGAGTGAGGATAGGAAACGCAGTAGTAGAAGGGGATTTTGTGTTTTCAGATGGCAGCAATCCCAACCTCTTGCCCCACTGGAAGGATGCCGGAAGGGGGACAAAAGATAAAGTGGAATACCTATATCGCAGCCACCAGAATGAAGCAGCACCTGCACCCACTCTAATAGGCGACACTATATTTAAAATCAATAAAGACAACCACAATGTCCTTGGACGAGCAGGCAGCATAATGGGACACGGAGGATGCGCTATGGTCATCCCAACGGTCAATGCAAAATGGGAAGGGGTTGCCGATCCAAACATAGGGACTACACCATACAAAACAGAGCGAATGTATTTCAGCATTCTCATGAGAGTAACGACAAGCTCATCAGGCTACCAGCTCTACCCTTACCCCGGCAATCCCGATGGTCTGACAATAGTGTACTATGCTGTAGACACAGCTGGAGCCATACGAGCCAGGGTCTATCCAGGCTCTTCGGAAGGAGAGTTTTTCAGAGACAGCAAGCTTCAGCATCCATACGAGGCTGAAGAGGGAATCGAAATCAAAGGATTCGGATGGGCCACAGTGCCGGTAGATGCCAACTGGAGTGCGGGCAAAAGATATGTTTACACTTTAGACTACTCCGCAGGTGTCGGCGTGCATGACCCTGAGGATCCCAAACCCGGCACACCCATCATCGAACAAGGAAAAGTTCCCTTCTCGGTAGGAATTGAGGAATGGCATCCGGCCGAGGATTATGAATCAAACTTAGACGTACCTAAAAATTAATATTCTTAGACAGACAGCTAATTTTCAAACATAAAAAACAGACTTAACAATGGCAAACTATAATCTCGCTTTCCCCCTTTTCGGCCTCCTTCTGATGGCCGCATCATGCTCACAAGAAGATCTCGGCAACAGACAGAAATACGCTCCCGGCGACAGAATCGAATTTCGCACATCAATGCCGGAAATCAGCACACGCGCCTTGGAGGCAACCGGTGATAATATCAATGAATTCCAGGTAAGTAGTTTTATTGAGAAGGCAGATGGTCCATTGACGCCCTATTTCCTCGACAAGAGCTTCGAGAAAAATGCTTCAGAGGGTAAATTCTTCTCCCTTGACCCGGAGTGTGTATGGCCTAATATCACAGATACTCTGCGTTTTGTGGCTTTCGCTCCTTCTTGCGACAAGATGCGCACAAATGGAGGATTCAATAGCGAGGATTTCTCCTTGACTGGAAAGGAAGATTTCTCAACTGCTTATAAGTTGTCCAACTTCAAGGTAGCTAAAGACATAGCTTCACAAGTTGACTTTGTGGCAGCTAACGGGAAGGGAAATCTTGAGGATAATGATGATGAGCCNATTAAACTTGANTTCCAGCATCTGTTGAGCCGTATCAACATCAATGCTTGGGGCGCATCTCCAAATTTCAACATTGAGATTGCGGGCGTAAGACTTGGCGGAGTTGGCGTAGAGGGTGACTTCAATTTCAATCTGGCAGCTAAGGACGAGAATTCTTCCGCCGGCAACTGGGCATCATCTATCGGCAAGGGAACTGTCGAGTATATATACCGCGAAGGAGACACCTTGGTGGTGCTCGACAAATCGGAAAATTCTCCAAAAGAGGCAACTAAGGCTGTTTCAATTATGGGTAGCAAAGTTAATGATAGCCATGATAANTCAGCNATGCTTCTCCCTTCAAATTATACNGAATGGAANTACAAAGNGAATGCTGCAAATGGGGAAAACAACTGCGAAGGTATGTATTTCAGTGTGCTTATGAGAGTTACAGATGACACTTCCTATGCTCCCGGCAGCCTCCTATATCCCTACGCAGACACAACCGAAGAGATGGAGGTGATCTACTTGGCCGTGGATAAGGCCGATGGCAAGACAGTGAAGATCCGTGTATATTCCAATAATGGGAAATATTATACCGACGAGAAATTCACAACAGAATATGATCTGGAAGGAAATGGGGCTGAAGTGAAAGCGTTCGGTTGGGCTGCACTTCCAGCAAAATATAATTGGCTTGCAGGCACCGAATACACATATACTCTCAACTATACTGGCGGTGTCGGACTGCGTCAGCCCACAGATTCTCAGCCAGGCGAACCAATCATCAGCGACCGTGTACTCGTAGATGTCACTGTAAAGACATGGGCAGTTGCTGAGCCATCTGGTGTGAATGTACCGAGAAGATAAACCGAAGAGGTTATTGGGTAATGGGGTAATAGGGTTATGGGGGAATAAAGTAATCCATAACCCATGATCTACTTTACATTATGAGACATGAGAAGTTTCTATAAAATAAAAACGACATACTTATTAGGATCGTTGCTGCTACTCTCTTCTTGTTCGCAGGAAGAAGCTCCGGCAGNGANAGGAGCTGGAGGGGAACGGGTTATATTCCGAACNGCCCTTCCGACNCTCTCCACCCGTGCTGAGATCCTAAAGGACACGACCCTCTCCTACTTCCAGGTCACTGCATTCAATCCTTCCAACAACAAACTCGTCTCTGGCGTAAAACTTAATGAGCATTTTAAAAATCAAAGAATCGATATAGCGGAAGGTGGTAGCCAACATTCTTCCGATTCGTGCATTTGGCCCGAAGCGGGGATGGAGAGTCATGAAGTGACTTTCTTTGCTTTCTATCCTGAGCTTCACGATGGAGCTGGACTGGAAAACAATACGACGGTAGCTGGCACAACGGCTAATTATAATTATAAGTTGACTGATTTCCATGTCAACCCCCAGATTGGGGAACAAGTGGATTTCATCACTGCCTACACCACCGGCAATATGNCAGATAATCTTTTCTCGGGCATCATGCTTCCCTTCTATCATCAATTGAGCCGAATTGAAGTAAAAGCATGGAGCGACAACAAGAGCTGCGACATTGAGATAGCCGGAGTCCGCATCGGAGGCGTCGGAGTGAAGGGGACATTTGCATTTAAGCCAACTGAAAGCGGAGGAGAATGGGATGGAGCTCCTTCTGAAAGAGGGATTGTGGAATACATCTTCAAAGAGGGAGACGAAATCGTAAGGCTTGCGAAAGGGGCTGCAGAAACTTCCAGTAAGGATGGAGCAGTATCCATCATGGGGAGCAAGATTGGGGATGAAGAAAACTGCGCGATGCTGATTCCGTATAATTATGCCACAGGTTGGAATATTGCTGCGGATCGCAAGAACACCGCTAAAAATATGTATATAAGCGTGCTTTTGCGAGTTGATGATGCAACTGATACAGCCGGGATCAATCCAGAGAACCGCCAGAGATATCCTTATACCGACCTTTCACAAGGAAAAGATGCTCTTACTATTCCAAGAGTATATCTTGCAGTGAATAAAGAGACTGGGAAAGTTAGCCAGCGGGTTTACAAAGACGGCGAATCCTATTACGCTGACGAGGATGGCACTACTGAGTATGAGATTAAGGAGAGTGAAGAGATCAAGGAATTCGGATGGGCAGCCCTTCCCGTCAAAGGCAACTGGGAGCCTGGAAAGATCTATACCTACACTCTCGACTATACTTCGGGAGTAGGACTGCATGACCCGGAAGTAACTACCGCTTCACCAGCAGCTGGCGACCCCATTATCAGTGATAAGGTTGGTTTCAGCTATGAAGTCAAGGGTTGGAATGAAGGTAAGGGTAGTGAGTTTGTAGTGCCAGGATCATGATTAAGGGTCAAAAACCAAGAGTCAAGAACCAAGGGGTTAAGGGAACTGAGTCGCTACATAAGTTAGGGGGAGACTGCTCGAGGCGGTTATAATTGGCTTCGCCCAAGCTAAAGCAAGTCGCCCNGATCCCATTGACTATGCATCTTGGAACATAATTTTAGGTTTTGTTATAGTATGAATTATGTATAAGACATTAAAAATATTATATATTTTTGTGGGATTGATTGGTCTGGCCTCTTGTGGAATGGATGAGGGGATCGAGGAAGTACAGTCAATCAATGAGGAAGAGATTGCCTTCTACGCTTCTATCCCTGGGGTGGAGACACGCTCTACATANGATGTGGAGAATGGAATCCAAAAGGACGGAATCACTGTATCGGCTTTCTGCCCCGACAGTATCATAGGCGTCGGAAGCATTCTCCCCCCCCACTTCCAAGACCAGACGGTCAGCCTCAACGTAGATAACGCTTTCCGCTCGATTAATTGCAAATGGCCTTCCAATAGAAATGAGCCTGCCAATGGAATTGAAAGAGAAGGACGACTGAAGTTTTTCGCTTTCCATCCCTCACGCTCTGTAATGAAGAACTGTGCCGGAGTTGGCAACGCCTATTTTGTCTATTCGAACAACACGAGAAAGGTAGGCTCAAACGTGGAATACGATTATCGGTTGACTAAATTCCGCGTAGCTCCCGACATCTCCAAGCAAGTCGATTTCGTCACAGCCATAGCCGAAGGGAACAAGACAGACAACCTCTATTCGGGAGTGAAGCTCGATTTCGAGCATCAGCTTAGCGGAGTGGATATCAGCGTATGGGGAGCCGCCAATCTTTACGATATAGAGGTGGCAGGCGTACGCATCGGCGGCATCGTTACAGAAGCTGATTTCAATCTGTCGACTGAAATACAAAATGCGCCTAATAACGAAAACAGCATCGGATCCTGGATTATAACAGATGATGTTGCGAAGATAGGATATGTGGATTATGTTTATGATGCCGGAGATAAAGTGGTCAGTGTCAATGCCACCACTAACAACACCAAAGATGAAGCTGTATCCATCATGGGAAATGGAGGAAAAGCCATGGTGATACCCTATCATTATGATGCATGGAAATATAAGACCGACAGGGAAAACAAGGGCGAAGGCAAAGGGGCATACATCAGTGTATTGTTGCGCATGACTCAACGCGATGGCGACCANCACCGAATCTTCCCNTCCACCGACCCGCAATCTGCGGATTATATTGTCTATCTCTCAGTACGCAAATCTGACGGNNNNGTCATGAAACGACTTGACAAGAACGGTAATATATTCGGCACATCAACCAAATACAACATACCGGACACCGAAGAGCTGCGCCACTACGGCTGGGCTGCCGCCCCCGCAAAATTTGAATGGAAAGCCGGCTATACCTACTCTTACGTTCTCGACTATACAAACGGGGTGGGTGTCCACGATCCTGCCGACCCCAATCCGGCAATCGCCATTATAGATTGGGTCGAAGGTATCGAAGTGATTACGCCCGGCACTGAAAGTCAGTGGGGTAACGGAGAGACTATCGAATATGGGGGATGGGGAGCCAATACCAATAATACCGCTCCGGATGGAACTGTTTGGTGGAAGTGATTATCCCCTTTCTCCTATTCCAAACTTATAAAGCAAGTAACACTATGCACAATATAAAAAATATACTGCGCTTTCAATCGGCAATGATTTTATTGCTGNCTGTCNTCTTGGCAGGGTGTCAAGATGATATGATATTGGGTTCGGACAACGAAAGTGATGATCCCGGACGCGAAGTTATGATGCCCTTGTCTCTTGATGTGGAAGAAATCGTGACGTTAAACTCCGTGACCCGTAGCGAAGATAAAGGTGATGATGATTTTTATCCTACAGTTGAGGAGCCTAATCCCTCTATTTCAGAAGACGAAACCAGGCTGCACGACTTCTGGATCATACAATTTAACGATAAGGGCAACAGAGTGGGTATGCCATATTATCAGGTGTACTCAGGTGAGAATGGCGAGAAACGGCCTATTATCCCGATTTTGATACCGACTCAGGAAGGGAAAAAATTCACAACCGTAGTGATTGCCAATACAGGCGATCCTAAACTTTTTACTGATGAAAACTCAGCAACGGTCAGGAAAGTAAAGAATGTCCATAAACCAATGAAAAACGCCGATGACGTGTGGGTCATCATTAACGAAAAGAAACACCTACCGATGAGTGGCAAAATAGACGTTGATATCAAAACTCTATCCTTAAGCACCAAGCTTCGACCTAATGTAGCTAAACTTCACCTGTATTTCAAGCTTATGAAGACAACTGATGGAGAGGGTGACGCCGGCGGTGGCAATAGCTGGGACAGGAAGCGCAAAACCCTCGCAGTGAACTGGGGGAATGTACCTGATATGCCCTACGCCGATATTCTTTATGACTCAGACANCTACAATGATGANGACCATAGATTTCCCTCATCAGTNAACACGGCNAANCTNAACCTATACCCTCTCACGGCCGATAAGGAAAAATTGAATGAGATAGTAGGCTATGCTTTGGACTTTTCTGACAAGCCCGCGACCATAGACGTTTATCT
>WFLX010010692.1_pt1 | contig 11792 bp, 10 predicted proteins | sample 4967041 | NCBI WGS metagenome assembly WFLX01 (sample SAMN12857096, study PRJNA449069) | gut metagenome | isolation source: stool from male and female vole | host: Microtus ochrogaster | place: USA:Florida | collected 2017 | reverse complement strand
AGTAGTATGTATACAGCTCGTCGTACCAGGGCGTCAGCGCAAACATCCGATTCCCGTAATAGATCGCCATAGCCGCAAAAAACAAAAGAAATACTATCGTCTCCCAACTAATCTTCGGTTTCTTTCCCGCTATGAAAAAAGTAGTGGCGCCGACTTCCCGGTGTTTTGTAAAATAACTCATGTTATTATTTTATTCTCTCCACGATCAGATCGCCCATCTGTGTACAGCCCACCTGCGTACAANCNTCANACATGATATCTCCNGTNCGGAANCCGTCCTGCAGCACCTGCTTGACTGCCGCGTCAATAGCNTCCGCCTCACGGTCCAGATCAAAACTGTAGCGCAGCATCATGGATGCGGAAAGGATCGTGGCGATGGGATTTGCAATGTCTTTCCCCGCAATATCCGGCGCAGAGCCATGGCTGGGCTCGTACAATCCAAACTTGGTATCATTTAAGGAAGCGGATGCCAGCATACCGATGGAACCGGTGACCATACTGGCCTCGTCGGAAAGAATATCTCCAAACATATTCTCCGTCAGGATCACATCGAACTGGGCGGGATCCTTCACAAGCTGCATCGCACAGTTATCCACCAGCATATGTTCCAACGTCACATCGGGATAGTCCTTCGCTACTTCCTCCACCACGCTGCGCCAGAGTCTGGAAGAATCCAGCACATTGGCCTTATCCACGCTGGTCACCTTATTCCTGCGCTTTCTCGCAATGTCAAAAGCTTTGATCGCGATCCTGCGGATCTCATTCTCGTCGTAGGTCAGCGTATCGATTGCCTTTCTCACGCCGTTTTCCTCTACCGTCTTTCTCTCACCAAAATACAGACCTCCCGTCAGTTCCCGCATGATCATCATATCGAAACCGGCCGCTGAGATATCCTCCTTCAAGGGACAGGCGCCCGCCAGCTCCTCATATAATATCGCCGGTCTTAAGTTTGCAAACAGATTAAGCGCCTTACGGATACCCAAAAGTCCTGCCTCCGGCCGCAGATTCGGCGGCAGCTTATACCATGGTGAAGTGGTGGTATCGCCGCCGATGGAACCCATCAGCACCGCATCCGCGCTCTTTGCTTTCTCTATCGTCTCCTCCGTCAACGGTACACCATGCACATCGATGGAAGCGCCGCCCATCAGGACGTCCGTATACCGCATTGTGTGTCCGTATTTTTCCGCTACCGCATCTAACACTCTCCTGGCCTGCGCCACGATNTCCGGGCCGATGCCGTCCCCCGGAATACANGTTATCTTTAACTCCATAGNTNCCTCCGTTCTGAGCCGACTGTCAATATACGCTCGCTNACTATTTCTTTCGATCAATCTCAACATAAAACAATACTNANATNTCATAGACTATTCNCGAATAAATTTCAATACAGAAAAGCCGGATCACTCTGACCCGGCCTTTGTCCTGTATCCATTATTTTCTGTTCTTACTCTGCACGGAAGTTGGACTCTGCAAGAACGGTTCCGTCCGGCGCACAATATCTGATGCCAAAGGATATGGTGCCTTTCTCCACACCGATCGCTTCATCCATCATGCCTGCAAGCGCTGAAAAAGCACTCCCCATCTGCTCCACTGCATCAACCAATGCGTCGGGATCTTCTATCTCCTCCTTTAAGGTAGCAATGTAGACGAGATCGTTTCCGTTCACTTCAATCGCCATATCCACATTCTCGTTGCCCATGGACTGTGCCTGCTCATCAAGCTGCTTTGCTGTCTCTGCATCGCCCTTCAGATAATCTTCCAGAGTCGCCTCGCTGCTGCTCACTTCTTCTTCCGCTGGAGTTTCCTCCTCAACCGGTACCTCTTCCTCAACAGGCGTCTCCTCTTCAGGCGCAGCTTCTTCAGACGCTTCTGACTCAGCCGGTGCTGCTTCCTGCGCTGCCGCCGTGCTCTTATCGCCGTCATCAGAACCGCCGCATGCGGTCACAGACAGGGTCAGCGCCATAAGAGCTGCACAAAATAAAGACTTAACTGTTTTTCTTTTCACAATAATCTCCTCCGTCATATCATTTTGTCTCGTGCTCTCACACAAATCGTGATTTTACATCACTAATGTCCTTTTGTCAATAAAATTTTTGATTATTTCGTCGGATTCGTCGGATGCCGCAATTTCCTAATATAATAAAAANGGCCATGGCACTACGCCATGACCCNAATACATCTGTTTTTGTTCTTACTCAGTCTCCGCCTTTTCAATNTGCGCAATCGCGGATTTCTGCATAGGAATCCGGCAGTTTTTATTGCTGCCAAATTCCACAATGACTGTGTCATCCGTAATATCGATCACAATCCCGTAGAACCCGCTGTTTGTGAGCACACAGTCGCCCACCGCCATGTCCGCAAGCATTGCCGCCATCCTCTTCTGCTCCTTCTTCTGAGGACGGATCATGAAAAAGTACATAAACCCAAAAATGATGACAATATAGAAAATCATAATCATGCCGCCGCCCGCAGCAACCCCTGCATCAGCATTTAATAGTAGTCCCATAACATTACCTCCGCTATTTTTTCAAGTAAAACTCTCTGCCTATCATACACAACTTAACAATGAAAAACAAGCCCCTTCTGAAAATTTCATAATTCCTCTCCCTGCAATCCCGCAAGCTTATTCTTTTTGTAGGCCGCAAATCTCCCTTCGTCCAACGCATCCCTGATTTCTTTCATCATAGTATTGTAGAAATAGAGATTGTGCAGCACCGCAAAGCGCATGCCCAGCATCTCTTTCGCCTTCAAAAGATGTCTGATATAGGCTCTGGAATACCGCCTGCAGACAGGGCATTGACATCCCACCTCAACAGGTCTTTCGTCCAACTCGTATTTCGCATTAAAGAGATTTATCTTCCCGTGATTCGTATAGAGATGGCCGTGCCTCCCGTTTCTGGTGGGGTACACACAGTCAAAAAAGTCAATNCCGCGCTCCACNGCCTCTAAAATATTGGCAGGCGTCCCNACTCCCATNANATAGGTNGGNTTATCNNNNGGCANATANGGAACCGTCTCCTCAATGACATGATACATCTGCTCGTGGCTCTCTCCCACTGCAAGACCGCCCAGAGCGTAACCATCGCAGGAAAGCTCTGTGATCCGCTTCGCATGTTCAATGCGGATATCATCAAAGATTGCTCCCTGATTAATTCCAAATAACAGCTGTTGNCTATTAATTGTATCCTCCAGACCGTTCAGGCGCTCCATTTCATTCTTGCAGCGGACAAGCCATCTGGTGGTACGCGCCACGGAATCTTCCACGTACTTTCTCTCTGCAGTGCTGGAAGGACACTCATCAAAGGCCATGGCAATGGTGGAGGCAAGGTTTGACTGGATCTGCATACTCTCCTCCGGCCCCATAAAGATCTTACGACCGTCTATGTGGGAATGAAAATATACGCCTTCCTCCCTGATCCTGCGGAGCCCGGCCAGCGAAAACACCTGAAAGCCACCCGAATCCGTAAGNATGGGCCTGCTCCATGACATGAATTTATGCAGACCGCCCAGCTGTCTGATCACGCGGTCTCCCGGTCGAACATGCAGATGATACGTATTTGACAGCTGCACCTGTGTGTCGATCTTCTCCAGATCTTCCGTAGATACCGNGNCTTTAATAGCCNCANNCGNCCCGACATTCATAAAGACAGGGGTCTGGATCGTGCCGTGAACCGTTACCAATTCGGCGCGCTTCGCCCTGCCTTCCCGCTTTAATATCTTATACATAATATCCTCTTTTCAATATTTGACGCTGCGCAAAAACTGCTCTGAAACATCCCATAAAGCAACCGTAATTAAATATCCACTGTTATATAATTACAGGTATTTATCCCAGAATTCTTCCAGACAGAGATTCTCCTCCTTCATAACTGAGGCCGCTTCCCGGCCTACATAGCGAAAATGCCAGGGTTCATACACAATGCTTGTGATATATTCCTTTTCCTCAGGATAACGCAGGATAAANCCGTACTCATAGCTGTGATNGGNAAGCCACTGNCCCTCCTTCGTATCNGCAAACCCCTGTNNAAGATCCAGATAGGTTTCTGAAGTGATATCAAGAGCGAGACCGACCTCATGTTCGCTGCAGCCCGGAACCGTGACCACCTGCGAAGTCACCTTAAAAGCTTCCATGTAGGATAGACCCTGCCGCATATACAATTTAATTTTTTTATTAAAGTTCGATTCCTGTCTGTCGAACGTACGATACGGGGATCTGATCACCAAATTCAGACCGTCCTTTTTGGCCGCATGCATCATAAGCAGAAGGTCGTCGATGATCCTGTCATCAAGCAATATATTATTCGTCTCAATAAACATCTTGCCGAGCTTAAACTCATAATCCTGTGAAATAGGATGCTGCTTATTGATCAGTACCAACCGCCAGTCAGCTNCATCAAAGCTGCGTTCCTCCGCAGAAGCCGCATTCTGCGTTTCTCCTGTGGTNTGTTCATCTCCGTCATGNGCGCTCTCATNATCNTGATACGCCAGAATATCATCCAGCGTGTAGGCCTCTATCTGTGTCTCATCACCCGTCTCGTACTCAGATTCGCTCTCCCGCTCCTCGAGAAGCACTTCCGTTTCCGGTGCCACCGGCGCTACCGCCGCCAGGGAGATATCTGAAGTTCCAACAATTGCACTGTAAGTTTCCTGTACGCTNCTAAATCCTGTTCGCNCCGCAAATACCGCAAAGGAGAAACTGCAGCTTCCCACAAAGAAGATGCACACAAACAGGATGCTGGCATAGCGCTTTCCGTTCGTTACGAAATGNCTTCCAAAATAATAGAAGAAAAGTGTAATCGTCAGCGCTGCTATGGAGGGGTACTTTAAAAGTCTGTGTTTTTTGCCCACGCTCGTAAAGTATGCGATTATTTTTTCGTGAACCGTTTTTTTCATTCAACCCTCAAATTTCAACCGAACAATTTCCTGTATTACAATTCTGTCTTTTATCATAACACATAAAATTTTTTTGTACAGCACTTTTTTATGTAAATCTTCTATTTTTCTACAATTTTTTCTTTCTTTATTTAAACTTTACCTTCTTGATTTGATTTTCGGGATCCCATCCTGCTTCCTCCTCTCTGCCGACATCGTTCTTTTTCCTTCTNTTTNTCGACAACTCNCCCTNGCATTTTGGATCAGATATGGTATGATGATGGAAGAAAAAGCGCGCTTTTTTGCGCTGTTTTCGACTTATTTACGGTTTTGCGTATACATAGGGACCCTGTCCCCGGCGAACCATTTTTTAACTCTATATTTTATATTTCAGGTGAAATTTTATTTTTGCAGGATATCCTGCGCGGTGTTTTCAGAAAACTTCACGCAATGAAAGAAAGGGTCAGACAATGGCGGGTTCATCCTTAGGAATTATCTATCGAATCACTACCTGGGGGGAGTCTCACGGTCCCGGGCTTGGCGTCGTAATCGACGGCTGTCCTGCCGGACTTCCTCTCAATGTAAACGACATTCAGACATATTTGGACAGGAGAAAGCCGGGAAAAAGCAAGATTACCACCTCCCGCAGAGAAGCGGATGCCGTGGAAATCCTCTCCGGTGTTTTTGAAGAAAAGACCACCGGCACCCCCATCTCCCTGCTCATNAGAAACACCTCGCAGCGCTCCGGTGATTACAGCGAAATTGCGGCATCTTACCGCCCCGGACACGCTGACTATACTTTCGACCAAAAGTACGGATTCCGCGACTACAGGGGCGGCGGGCGCTCCTCCGGACGGGAGACCATCGGACGTGTGGCTGCAGGCGCCATAGCCGCAAAGGTATTGCGGGAATTCGGAATCGAACTCTTTGCCTACNCGCGTTCCATCGGCCCCATCACCATCGATCCGGAACGCTTCGACAGGGCTGCGGCTGCCGAAACACCCACCTGTATGCCGGACAGAGACGCATCCGCACTGGCAGAAAAATATCTGTCGGACTGCATGAGCAAATGCGATTCCGCCGGCGGTNTCATTGAGTGCCGAATTGACGGTGTACCCGCCGGGCTGGGCGACCCCGTCTTTGAGAAGCTGGACGCCAATCTGGCCAAGGCTCTCATGTCTATCGGCGCGGTAAAGGCCGTTGAGATCGGCGATGGCATAGAGGTCAGCACCCGTAACGGTTCTTCCAACAACGATGCCTTCCGCATCCGGGATGGTCGTGTCGTAAAGACCACAAACCANGCGGGCGGGATTCTGGGCGGCATCAGCGACGGCTCCCAGATTGTGCTNCGCGCCCATGTAAAGCCCACTCCTTCCATCTTCTCTCCTCAGGATACCGTAAATCGGGAGGGTGAGGAGATCAGNATCTCCATCAAGGGCCGCCATGATCCCATCATTGTCCCCAGAGCTGTCGTGGTGGTGGAAAGCATGGCTGCGATCACCCTTTTGGATGCACTTTTGGTCAATGCAGGATCCAAAATGGATTCTCTAAAGGCAATCTATAAAAATTAAATCGCAAAGAAAAATCGCGTAAATATTAAGTCGAATTTTAATATTTACGCGATTTTTCTTTTCTACTTTTCCGTTTTTATTTGATACAGCAAGTTAAGTCAACCTTGACATCCGCTCCCAGAATATCAAAATATGGTAAAATAACACTCTCNGTTTTCGTTTACCCTTAAAATATCATTCGTTATTTCCTCTCACGACGATTTCGCCCAAACATTCCATAACGGGANCTTCTTTTATGATTTCACCNACACTATCCACCGTGATGGTTCCCGACTTAGGGTTTTTGATGGAAATTACATGTCCTCTCACATCCGCCTCCACATCCGAATACTCAAAGGAGAGATCCGTCTCCTCCATGGTACAGTTGATCAGCTTCAGGTTTTTACAGTAGCACAAGGGCTGTGTCCCGATGATCTTACAGTCGATCAGCGTTAAACCGTCGGAAAACCAGGCAAGATACTCTCCCTTTACGATGCTGTTTCGCACCGTAACGTTCTCGCTATGCCAAAACGCATCCTTCGTGTCCAGCACACAGTCCGTAATCTCCAGATTCTTCATATACTGGAAGGAATACTTCCCCTTCAGCTTCACCCGCTCCAGCTTAACGTTCCTGCTGTCGAAAAACGGATACTCCGATTCCAGCTCAGAGTCCACAAGCGTAATGTCTTTTGATTTCCAGCCAAATTCCTGCGAAACGATATGGCAGCGTTCCAGAGAAATCCGCTCGCACTCTCTGACGGCCTTGATGCCGTTCAGAGTCGAGTCCGATATCACGCCGTCCGATGCATACCAGATGGCCGCGCGTGTCAACTCATCCATGGAAGAATGCTCCATGGTAAACTTTTCTACATGCCACAGCGGATAACGCAAAGAAAAGGTGCATTCTGTCAAATTCACATCCCGGGATNCCTTCANAACCGATTCACCNTCCGCCGGGCCGGCGAANACACAATTTTTTNCCTCCGCTTTCTGCATATTATATAACGCCCGTTCTTCATCAAACTGTTGATTTTCGATCACTGCTCTCATGTGGAACCTCCTTGTATATTATATTACTATTCGTAGTGCGTATTCGAAAAAACTGCGGTTTTTCTCATCGCGGGCTGTCTGCGCACTACTCATTGCCTACGCGAAGGTAACTGCTTATCGCGTAGACCGTCTGTCCATTGTAGGTGAGTCTGGACCACCCGTAGTCCTCATTGATACCNGTTCTGGTTGCATATTCNCCGTTATGCAGTACCGCAACCACTGTAGCATCCGGATTCGTCACACTGGGAAGCGCCCGCAGATTCACCTCGATCTTTGCCGTCACCTGTTCATTACGCTCCGCAAACTTCGTCTTTAATCCGTCACCGCTTCCGGCTCCCTCTGCAGTNTCCTCCTTGGGCGGCTGATACCCCAAATCGGTCGTCAGATAGCTGCTNACGGCATAGACGNTCTGTTCATTGTAGGAAAGCCTTGACCAGCCGCTGTCGCTGATTCCCGTTCTTATGGCAGTCTCTCCGTTTTGCAGGGTGTGCACCACCTTGCTATCCTCCCCCTGACTGGGGATATCGCGCAGATTCGTTGCATCCTTTGCGGTAACCTCCTCGCTGACTTCCTGAAAATTCATCAGCGCCTCCACGTCCGCCTGCACCTCCTGCGGCGTCTCCTCATTCTGCGCCTCTGCAGTCCCCTCATAGCCGAAATAGGCGATATTCACATCTACCGGCCGGGTAATACCCGCCACCGTTCCTCTATTTGTGTACTGCCACATGGCATGTACACCACCGTAGGATGATTTTCCCGTCTCCGGATAAGGCGTCACCGGATACTGGGAAACCCAGATCTTACAGAGGCTCTCAATCTTTGAGGTTTCCCACTTTGCCTCCCCTGCAAGCTCTCCCATAGCCGCATAGAACATGGGCGTATAACCTCTATCGTGAATCCGCTTCACGTAAGCCAGGGCAATGTCTGTCCGTTCCGTCTTTGACAGACCCGCCTGCGCGCTGTCGGCCTGCTCAAAGCCCTCACAGTCATAGGCGACAGGATAAGTGATCTGATACTGNGCGATATAGTCNGCNGTCCAATCCGCCTCCTCCACAGCCTCAGCCTCGCTCGCTGCCGTGGAAAAAAAGTAGACTCCCAGCTTGATACCGTTCTTCTGCGCCTCCTGCATATTGTAGCGGGCATTCGTATCAGCCTGAATCTCCCTGCTGTCATTGATCCGATATCCGACCCGCACCATGGCAAAATCAACGCCGGAGGCAGCCACCTGCGCCCAGTCTATGGTTCCCTGATATCTGGCGACATCAATGCCGAANGTNATCTCATCCGTCTCCGCAGCCGCTTCGGAGGAGAGAAGTTTGCTCACATCTACCTCCGTACCCTGCTCGGTACTCATTGTCTCCGTCTGGGGATCCTGCTTCTCCTGCAACGCCGCAGCGACCTCTTCCTCAGTATTCTCTCCCTCTTCCGAATCAGACAGCGACACAGTATCAGAGAGCGCCTCCCGTGTATCACCCGAATCGATATCCTGTTCTCTCTGTTCGGGCTCTACGGCCTCCGAAAGATCTTCGGCCACGGGAGCAATCACATTCGCCGTCTTTTTGGTGTCTCTCAGCAGAAACACCGCAGCGACCACGATGATCACCGCCACAAGTCCTAGCACGGAAGGAAACAGCACTCTTTGTACAAACCTGAGCGTCCTCTCATCCAGCTCATCATCAAAGGCTTCATCATCGTCATAGGCATCATCCTCTGCCTTCTTCGGCGGATCGTATTCGTCGTCCTCCAAATCCATAAACTCCAGATCGTCATCCTCATTCGTTTTCACGACACAATTCTCCTGTATTTTGCTGCATTTTCCTCTTGCTATCTTCTATTTTCAATTATATAACTAATGTTATTAAATTAGAAACTCTCCAGAAGCTCCAGGTAAAACTCATAGTAATCTTTTCTCTTCTCCTTCATAAACTGAATCGCAGACTTAGGGTGCTGGTTCAGCAGACCGGTCAGAAGATAGGGTACATCATATCCCCACGTCACGCCGGATTCCCTCAAAGGAACGATCTGCTGCTCAATAAAGCGAAGAATCGGATTGACATTATACTTCGGATTCTTTAAAAACCCAAGGAGCAGTTCGCTGGGACAGTTCCCACAGCCGCGCCCCATACCGTTCACCGTTGCATCCAAGTAGCTTACACCCATAATAACCACCTCTGTGGTATTCGCAAAGGCAAGCTGCTGATTGTTATGGGCATGGATTCCCACTTTTTTACCGTACTTATCCGCCACTTCCAGATATTTGTCCGCAAGACGTCTCGCCTGCTCCGGATAGAGGGAACCATAGCTGTCCACCAGATAGATCGTTCCCACGCTGCTCTGTCCCAAAAGATCCAATGCCGCATCGAGATCGGTCTCGCTCGCCTTGGAGATCGCCATAATGTTAACGGTGGTCTCATACCCCTTCTTCACACAATCCTCGATCATCTCGATCGCTGCCGGAATGGTATTGATATAAGTTGCAATACGCACCAGATCCACAGGACTGTCCTTCTTGTTCAGGATATCCTTCTTGAAATCACANCGCCCCACGTCCGCCATCACGCCGATCTTCATGTCCGTTTTGTTATCGCCCACAACGGCGCGGATATCCTTGTCGTCACAGAATTTCCACTTGCCGAACTTGTTTACGTCGAACATCTCCTTGGAGGCTTTATAACCAAACTCCATGTAGTCCACGCCGGCCTTGATATTCGCCTGATACAACTCCTTGACAAACTCATCTGTAAAATAGAAATCGTTTACCAGTCCGCCGTCCCGCAGCGTGCAGTCCACAACCTTGATATCCGGTGCGTAGGACATTAATGTTCTTCCTTTTGCTCTCTTTTCCATCTCTCGATCATCCTTTCCTCTCTCTGCGCAGTATTTAATAANATATGTTACTTTATTNCNGCCGTTGTCTATTATTCCGCCAGTATCTTCTTGAAACTCTTCTTACCCTTCTTCACGATAAACTCCTCGGCGGCAATGTCTTCCTTCGTGTAACAGGTCTTTANGTCTGTCACTTTTTCTCCTTTCACGGTCACACCNCCNTGNTCCACNGCCCNGCGCGCNTCGGAGCGGGAAGCCGNCANCCCGGCAGCNACCAAAACNCCCTGAATGTCTATCGTGCCATNTCTGTAATCCGCCTCCGTCANNGTCACNGTCGGCATATTTTCAGAGCTTCCGCCNCCNGCNAAGAGCGCTNTGGANGCCTCCTTCGCCTTTTCGGCCTCCTCCTTGCCGTGCACCAGGTCNGTCAGCTCATAAGCCAGAATCTCTTTGGCCTCATTCAGCTGGCTGCCCTCCCAGGCGTCCATCTCATCGATCTGCTCTAATGGCAGGAAGGTNAGCAACCGCAGACATTTCAACACGTCCGCATCATCCACGTTGCGCCAGTACTGATAGAACTCAAAAGGAGAGGTCTTGTTTGGATCGAGCCAGACGGCACCCTTCTGTGTCTTGCCCATCTTCTTGCCCTCAGCGTTCATAAGAAGGGTGATGGTCATGGCGTAGGCGTCTTTGGAAAGCTTGCGCCGGATCAGATCCGTGCCTCCCAGCATATTGCTCCACTGATCGTCACCACCAAACTGCATGTTACAGCCGTAGCGCTTGTAGAGCTCCAAAAAGTCGTAGCTCTGCATGATCATGTAATTAAATTCCAGAAAGCTCAGGCCTTTCTCCATCCGCTGCTTGTAGCATTCCGCCCGGAGCATATTGTTCACGGAAAAGCAGGGGCCTATGTCTCTGATAAACTCAATGTAATTTAAGTCCAGCAGCCAATCCGCATTGTTGACCATAAGCGCCTTTCCCTCAGAGAAATCAATAAAACGGCTCATCTGCTTTTTAAAACACTCACAGTTGTGCTCGATGGTCTCCCTCGTCATCATAGAGCGCATATCCGTGCGGCCTGAAGGGTCTCCGATCATAGCGGTACCGCCTCCGATCAGCGCGATGGGTTTGTTGCCTGCCTCCTGCAGACGCTTCATCAGAGAAAGTGTCATGAAATGTCCTACATGCAGGCTGTCCGCCGTGGGGTCGAAACCGATGTAAAAAGTCGCCTTCCCGTTATTGATCAGCTCGCGGATCTCGTCCGCGTCCGTAAGCTGCGCGAGGAGTCCCCTCGCTTGTAATTCTTCGTAAATGCCCATGTTCGTTTCCTTTTCCTTTCTGCTTTTCTGCGAATGAGCAGGCTCGAAATGCTGCTCATCCGCGCAAAGAACCCCCGTCCTGTATCAGGACGAGGGCTAAACTCGTGTTACCACCTAACTTCACAGACGGCTCACACCGCCTGCCTCACTGAGTACAATCACAAAATAACACACG
>WFLX010066733.1_pt1 | contig 11800 bp, 11 predicted proteins | sample 4967041 | NCBI WGS metagenome assembly WFLX01 (sample SAMN12857096, study PRJNA449069) | gut metagenome | isolation source: stool from male and female vole | host: Microtus ochrogaster | place: USA:Florida | collected 2017 | reverse complement strand
TGGCTTAAAGATCTACACATAACTACCAAGCTTGCGCGACATTCAGTAACTTTCTTCTCATTCGGCGTCCCCCTGTACCCCTAAGATTCCCACTGCGACTCCCTGCTCCCCACCGAACTCTGCGTGANAATATCAGCNGTTGGCCTCAANGTAGCATAAATGCTATTGAATATCTCNTCCAANAAGTCGATATCGCATCCANNCNGNGTGAANACNCCNANAAANCATCTTCCAATNTAGCANTCNGAAAACATATACCGGATNATGNAGGGCTTNAGATTNGTCTTNATTTCTCCAGCAGCTATCGCNTGCTCAATNACCGTNTGCCANACCNGCAACTGGTCATCATACCACTGTTGAGTCACTTCCTTAAAGTTCTTNAAATAAGTCAATGCCGAACTTTCTATTCTGAAAAGAGCCTCGTTAAGGTTCTCTATTCCGACGGCAGCAAACTTCGCCCTTTCNCGGCGCAACAATTCAAGGTAGTAAGTATAGAAAGAGCAAAGGGATAGCCGATAAGCTTGCGGCACAGCATGCACCGACGACATATCAAAGATATAGGAATTGAGCACTTCCCGAAACAGCCCTTCCTTATTCTTGAAATAATATATCATCGACCCTCGGCTTATGCCGATCTCCTTCTCCATCAAGCTAAACGACACCTGCTCGTATGGCCTGGTGGCAAACAGCCGGAATGCCTCATCCAATATCCTCTTTCTGCTTATCTCTCCTTTACCCATAATCCTGAATTGCTTTTCTCCTCCAAAATTAATAAAAATTTCCGACAAACAAAAATATATCCCTGCATTGCCCTGAAATTCTTGGGAATTCAGAATCTATTCGCAATCCACTTCGCCCTCCTCTCCCTCTTATTCCTCCTCATCTTCGCGTAGGCGCTTTGCTTCGTCCACTCCATCTATGGCCGATAAATGGTTGAGAATAGTCTTGAGTTCTGCATTTGAATGCACACCAAGGCGTATCTTGCAATTCACTATGTTATGCGCCGTCTTTGTGTTAAACGATTCCATCGACAGATTTAATGTATTCGTAATGCAATCCATTAAGTCCATGAAGAGATGGTGGCGGTCTACGGCTCTTACCGATAGCGTCACTGGATAGAGAGTTGTGTCCGAATTCAAATCAACCGACTCTACATTATCCCCGTAAGAAGACGCCATCTTGATGGCCTGCTCACAGTCACGGCGGTGGATTGTCACACAATCCGGCATCACAAGACTGCGGATTCCAATTACCTCCTCCCCTGGAATAGGGTTACACTCCTCGCAGCGGCAATAATTGGAGCGTGGTATCGACTCTCGGTAGCGGCGTATCGCCTTGCGCGACTTGTAGGTATGGGCATACCCGTCCCAGTCATCTCCAGGATTGACGCTATCCTCCGTAAATATCTCCACTACGTCTCCTCGGCGGAGAGTTGTAGTGACAGGTTCCAATCGTCCGTTGATTCGCGCATACTTCGCATGGTCTCCCAACTCCGTATGCACCTCGTAGGCGAAATCAATCACAGTGGCGTTCTGTGGAAGTATAATTTTCTCTCCTTTAGGTGTGAAAACTTGAATATCATCGTTGTAAAAAGTCGCGATAATATCTTCCATATAGCGCTCATTGTGCTTTGATGTGTTTATGACATCATGGAGCACCTTGCGGAATTTCTCAATCCATTTCTGGATATTATCTTCGCTCCGCTCCGCCACACATCCCAACTGCGACTGTCTCGTCATTCGCTCGCTGCTGATATGCACCTCTTGCCATCTTCCAAAGTCCGGAAGCAGTTTCACATGGATGCTCTGATATCCGTTTTCTTTCGGCGAGTCGATATAATTGCTCATGCCACCATGCTTTTCCTTGAATCGGTCGGTAAGGATGCAGTAGATCTTCATCGCCATTTCCTTCTCGGATAGATGTGATTGATTGTCGGCAAAGACAATCTCAATGAAGTGGCGGTATTTGAGATGAGTGAAATCATCGCCATACTTCTTCATTTTCCTCCAGAGGCTGAACGGTCGCCGATAATCAACCTTTACCGTTGCCTTGACTCCTGCCTTGGCAAGAGTCTCCTCAATCTGAATCTTAAACTTGTCGAGGTTATCGCGGTTAGCTTCCACATGCTTGGCAATGAGTGAGGAAATCTCCTCATACTCATCCGGGCATCGGAAACGGAACGAGAGATTTTCAAGTTCCGTCTTGATATTGTAAAGACCAAGGCGGTTGGCAAGTGGAGCATAGAAATAATCGGTCTCGCCCGCAATCTTCATCTGCTTNTCNGTGCGCATNGATCCCAACGTACGCATATTGTGCAGACGGTCGGCAAGTTTCACNAGCACCGCACGGATATCATACTGCACTGAGTTGAGTATCTGGCGGTAGTTGTCGAGNTGCTTGGAGTATTCATATTCGTGTGTATCCTTCTTTGTCACCACCTTTACAAGGAATGCCACATCATCGCCNAANNGCTTCCGGATNTCNTCAATNGTGTAGGGAGTATCCTCCACCACATCATGGAGGAAAGCNGCNCAGACAGGATTTGTCCCCAATTGCATTTCCTCAGCCACAATAGTCGCAACNGCTATTGGATGAAAAATATATGGTTCACCGCTCTTACGCCTCTGCTGCGCATGTGCTTTCCGGGCAAACTCAAAAGCCCCCTTGATGCGGTTCACGTCTTCACCTGACACTCGCTGCGCCATCACCTCAAACACATGGTTGGCACGCTCCTCAATCATATTATCGTAATTCTTTTCCATATCCAAATGATCTATTATACGCCAATTTAAAGTGAAGGATTCCGTCAGCAAAAGATCCCTTATCGTATGGCTGATAGCTGAAGACGACTCCATCTTTCACGAGAGCNGGCCGAGGATACACATATNCATCCANGCTATCATACCATATTCCCTTAGGGGTATCTTCCTCATCCACTTCCCCGAGACACGCTTCGTAAGCCGACACTGCATCNTCATCCCAAGCCCACCTTCTATTGAGCTTCCTCCCTAAGGTGGCCATTGCTTCTTTAAATTCATTCTCATCATAGAGGTCGTTTATGCCGAGGATTCTTCCGGTCTGAGTATCAAAAGTAAGATAATACTCATACATCATTCCGTGTGCACCTCCTGCGTAATCGTAAGTGTAAAATCTGAAAGTGCTGAGTTTCCCATCTTCACTGTTCCATGCCGGAGTCACCTCCATAAAATATTCGAGTGTAGGTCCGAAGCCTTCATCTTTCGAAAAATCTTTTCGATAAAGTCTCTCAAATCTTTTGGCAAAATACTTCCCAATCTCCTTGGGAGTGGCGCTGGCAGTGTTGATGCCAGTATATCTCTTAGGGTTTTGGCACTGCTTCTTATATTCTTTCAGATAGTCTCGTTCATCACCATTCTCATCGAATATCATCTTAAGGTCTGCATACATCACTGCGGCAATATAATTCTTTATCCACTCAGGGATCTTTTCAGGAAAATAACCCGTGAAGTGATACTTGCAAGTCATCGCCGAATCGTTGAGTTTGAAAACATGAGTCATTTCATGCTTCCTTATCCCAGCTGGTAGCAGATCATTCATAGGGCTGAGAGTCTTTGGCAACCGTGAGATGTCGTAGCTCAATGTATCTATCCCATAGATTATCTTTAAGGCATTCCCCTCTGCTGTTAGAATTCCGGTAGCCAAATTCACTTTGCAAGAATCCAAGGCTGCGTTGTCCTCATAGCAAGTGATCATGCCTTTAGATAAGATCTCCACTTCTTCCTCATCATAATTAGAAGTATACACCCATGTCTTCCCGTCGGTTTCCCACAAAGTATCCCCATAAAAGTAGGTAGACTCATCCTCTATTGAAGAAGTCTCCGGGGCAGGGTCCTCGGTANAGAAGCACACCGAAGTTGGTTCAGGTTCCGTGCTATTACTGGAAATATCTTTCTTCTGATGAATACTCTTGTTGGCGCAGGTGGAAGCAATCACACCAGCCACAACTAATAATCCTATAAATGTCAACAAATGTCTCATCCCATCTCTATATAATTTAGTGTCTCCTCGTTATTTTATTTCCGGCTTTGGGATTCGATGACAGCCTTTAGTTCCTTCAATACAGTTTTAGAAAAAGGCTCTTTACCTGTCGAATCTGCAACACATTGATAAAATNTGTTGATAACTCTCATGATCTTATCAGTGCTATGCCCTTGATCCTTTCGATACCCTCTGATTTCCGGAGGCGCAATACCCCTGTCGGCAGCATAAAATACCCAATACAGACACAAGGCAATATCTGTCCGATGAAGACCCATTGCACACGCTATATAAAAATCACCCTTGTCAATATACCTGCATAGTTCCGGGAAAAGGCTGACCATACTCTCAATATTCTCGCACTTATTGTCAACCGGATAGTAGAAATAATCGAATCCGTATCTTTCGCACAATTCACTCAACCGACTATAGACTCCATCTGCCCGAAGATCAATTATTGTTTTTATGCCAGCTTCTCGAATTATAGGCCATGCAAAAGATTGATAACGCGATGACATTGTCCGTCCGCGTACTCCTCCATACACCGGTGCAAAATCCGGAATATTCAACGCTGCAATTTTGTCTATTTCCATTATATTACTGGCTTGGATTTTATGAATATGGGCATAAACCTATCGGTCCGCGAGCGCAGCGAGAGCATCTCTGCCACTTTGAGTTAATCGTTAATCGTTAATCGTTAATCGTTTCCCATTGCGATAGAGTAGGGCAATTGCCGGGATGATTCGGTCTTTCAGTGCATCCTTATCCAGCCGATGCCCTCCATCGAAATAGATGATTTGATCATAATGCTTCATGTACTCATCCTGGCAGTTGACCGTCTGATCATCGTTGCCGAAAGCTCCGATGGTGATTGCCTGCTCTTCTGGTGTGATGTCGCTAAACTGTTTTTTTTCAATCTCAGCATAACTCTCCACAATCTTCGGGGTTATTTCAAACTCCTTAATGCCATCCTCACGCTCCTTGAAATATGAGACAGTTCCCATATTTCTCCTGAATGTCTCAGACACGTGGAATGATGGATTGACGAGAACCTTCGGTATGCCTCGAAGTTTCTGAGCCAACATCCCTCCCATAGAAGTCCCTACCACCACATCAATCTTCTCCTCCTCGCAAATTTTCTTCAAAAGCGCCACTGCTTCTTCAGCATCAACAGGCAAGTCTAGAGATGCCACCTTGCAATGCGGCAGCATCTCACGTAGATTTTTTGCAGTCGAGGAGTTTCCGGTAGACCGGAACCCATGCACATATAGAATCCTACACTCTCCTTCGATCTTCTGGAGGTCTAATATTGTTTCGTCAAACTTTTTCATCTCCTTCAAATTCTTTTGAATACGATTCGCAGATATCATTCAGCTCATCATCATCTTCTTTTCTTGATCTTTCAAAAAGCTTGCTCCTAAGTCCGCTGCTTCTTCCCATGCAATAGGATCTAACCTTTGCATCGCTGCTTCTCCGCGCTGACTCTTCAAATGCCATAGCGCTCCGGGCTGTAGTGGCAGTCTCAATCATAGCTCCAGTCTTGCCGCTACTCTTGAATGGAACCGATATGCCATTCGTCATGGCAGAAAGCTCCTTATACCATGGCCGACCCTCAATCGACACTGTGTCAATCTTGATTTTCATATTGGCAGCTTTCTGTGCCTCCACTTTCCAGGAAATCTGATTCCCGACCACAAAGTCGCGGTAAGTATATCCTAACTCATGTGGATCAGCATCTGCAATCAGCAGGATTGCCTTTGATGAGTCTTCTCTCCATGGAGACTCATCCACAATCTTTTTCAGCACCAATTCGTAGAACTCATCTCCGTCTCCGCCGCTCGTATCCTTCGACTCTTTTACAAACTTGATAATGTCATTCTCATTGTCAGTGAGCGGAATGCATTGGTATGCATCCCCGAAAGTATCGCGGTTCNCCATATCNCAGTAGTCGCCAAACGCCACNATNCCAAGNCGCAGGTCTTCATTGTCCTTAAAGAGACGCGGAATCATTTCCGCCACCTGATGGCGCACATCGTCGATATAAGCTGCCATTGATCCTGTAGTGTCAAAGGCAATCACCATATCGAGTTTACCCAAACCCTTGGGCGCAACCTTATCCATATTCTTTGTCTCCTCTGTGGAAACATTCACCTTTACTGTTGTCTCAGTCGTAACTTTTGTTTTCATATCCTTGTTTGTTTAGTGTTGGTTCTTCTCCACTTTATTTGTTCTTCTTCACTTTATTTGAAACTCAATCGACATCCTCTATCGGTCCGCGAGCGCCAGCGAGAGCACCTCTGCTACTTTGCTGCCTTACCCAAAATTGATCGTTGATCCTTAATCGTTAATCGTTATCCCTTTGTAGCCCTCTTTCTCATAAGTGACCCTCTGACACCTGATCCCTGAAACCTGACACCTTAATTGATTNTCTCTCCTTTGCCGNCAATCATTATGCNATCAGNCATATATCCCGNCAGCCTGCNTTGATACACTCCNGCTCCCACACANTAGATGTNATAATATAGGGGAGGGGTGACAGGTATGCCCCCACGCGTCATCAGACCATAATAGTTGTTGGATGAATACTTCATTAATTTGTCGATAGCCCTCTTCTGAGTCCCCTCTTCATCAAACTCATCGGTAAAATACCACATCTCAGCCACATCGTCAAATATGAAGCCGTCCAAAAGCTCCCCATCATAATCATACCGGCTCTGGGAATGGTCAGAAGCCTTGGCCACAGTGATTCCCTTCTCCCTCTGAATCCAGACATTTTCATTCTCTATAGGAATAACAAATTCTCCACTCGCATTTATCGCGCCCCACATATCATTTTCCTTCACCGTCCACATATTTCTTGGTCCGATAATGATATCGTCATATATAGGCTCAATTGCCCATTCCCCTTTCCTGTCTATAAGCCCATACTTGCCATCAGATGGAATAGCCGCATACTCCCCATGATATGCATAGTTGTCATAATCCTTATTACGGGCAAACTTCTTGTCATTGATAGGCTTTCCGGAATGATCAATGAAATATACCGAATCCCCTTCACATACAGCCGCCACTCCATCCGTAAACGACCATGCTGCATCATATCTGAAAGGAATTGAAGTCTCCGCCGTATAGCGGTTCACAAAACCTCTCTTGCCTCCTTTGGCTACAATAATCAGGCTGTCGCCATCTTCTGGGATTGCTATCCAATCGATATCCTTCATTGCCTTTTTCTTAGTACGCGCATCATAGATATACGACATGCCTTCATTCTTCCCATTGTTCCTATACTTAAAGTCGGGACTTATTTGCGGATCATATTGAGCAAGATAGTCGTAACTATCGCGGCTTGCATAGTGCTCAATGAATGAAAATGCAAGCATCCCGGTGACTATAAGGATGCAAACCGTTATTGTAGCCCATATCACTCTCCAAAAAGGAGTCTTGTTCTTCCAAGAAAAAATATTTTTCACAAATTGCCAGATTCCACCCCACACCACGGCAATCCACATCCTAAACGAAATCCTCTTCTTCATAATCCTTTCATATTTTTACAGCGTTGAGTCGGCCAGCTCTGACATAAGCTTCATCTCCTCCTCTATCTGTGCATATCTTTCAAGAAAGCGTTTTTTCCCAATTATCAGCGTCTGANGGCCNANAGTTAGAAGATATTCCATATCTTCCTCTGTCTTATAGAANAATTCAGACCCTATCACAAGTTTATTTTCACTATTGATATATAGTTTCACATGAAGTAAATTGCAAGTAAGCTCATTGCAGGTCTTCAACGCTGCTGCCATTTCCTCATCGTTGTCTGCTGTGAAAATTCCCTCGAGCATCAAAGTTATAGCATCCGAATTCTCGTCGCCCGCATGGGCAGCTTGCACATAATTCATCTGATAACGAAACAAAATTCCCGTCTCACTTTCCATCACTACTGGAAATTTCCATTTTTCCAGCACTTTCTTGATCAGTTCCTTACCCGTCGTTTTCATCGCCATTGATTATTACATGAAAATTTGCAGTCCCGTATGCCAACACTGTTATCATGTGCTCGATAAGATTTGGAGTCACTTCATTCTCGCCCAAATAATGCACATAATTAAGCCACACCTTGTTGCCAAACATAATGTCGGCTTGTATATACTTCATTTTCCCACCGAGCTTCACTATGGCATCATTTACCTCAGCTTTATTCTCATCTGTTATTTCGAAAATTCCGGGTACTGTTAAGCTGACACTTTCTTCATCCTCATCCGTGGGATAAAATATATTGAGGCCTTCATANTCTATCTGGTNGCCCATCCCTTCTACTTCCTNGGGAATAAATCCCAGAATGCTNAAAGCATTCAAAACATCATCCTTTACCATCTCATNAATTTTTAATTTGTTATTACATCTGTTTCCCTCAAAAGTCGCTTGCGACTTTTCTTTAATTTTATAGAGCGTCCATTCTCCTATAATCTATCTCATCCCACTGCAAATCCTACCTTTTTTCTTCCATCTCCCGATTCTCTGTTTTCCATCTTTGCCCTAAGGTCAAGATACTCCTTATTCTGCCATTCACTGACGGAGGGGGAAGTATTCTTTATCACCTCAAGCAGCCTCTCCTGTGATATTGGCAATGGGTCAGAAAGTGTTTTGTCAAGCGTCTCCTCGAAGCACCCTCTGGCAGCTTCCTCCACAATATACGTGATGTCGCTGCATGTATATTTGTCCGTGGCATCAGCCAGCTGGCAATAATCTACTGTATTGTCCATAGGTCGCCATTCGAGTGCCAGCTTGAAAAGTTCCTTGCGGGCCTCCAAATCCGGAAGGGATACATAAATCGACCTGTCTACCCTCCCTTTCCTCATGACAGCGGGATCTATACGGTCAGGCCGGTTGGTCGTGCACAGGCAGAATATCCCTCGTTCTGCGCAATTATTGAGCTGCGTCAGCATCTCGTTGACCTCGTTTGCCTGATTCTCATTCATTTCAGCACTTCGCTGAGGCACCAATGCGTCAAACTCGTCGAAGATCAGTATCATCGGGCCCTTCTTTTCTGCTTCCGCGAAAGTTTCCGCTATCTTCTGCTGTGCTCCGTGAATGTATATGGAGCCTAAATCAGATGGCCTGACAATTCTATACTTCAGTCCCGATTCTTGGGCAGCTTTTTCCGCAATAAAAGTCTTGCCGCACCCCTGCGGACCATATAGAAGTGTGCAGTTGCTCGGCTTGATTCCGTATGCTCTCGCCACATTAGGATTCTTCACAATCCTGATGAAATCGAGCCGGAAAAGAGCCTTCAGATCTGCCATTCCAGCCACCGAGTCCAGTCCTTTGTCCTTTTCCGGATTGCTCACTTTTTTCGACATTGCTTTAGATTTTGGCAGTTTCTCTTCCTTCTTTTTTGTTTTTATATGTCCTTCTTCTTCAGCCCTACACCCGGATTCTTCATGTCGTGTGCCTTCTTCTGTGGTCGAAGCATTGCAAACATGCTCATTTTTCTTTAGAGAGTAATGCTTCTCATAGACTCTTTCGAATCTTGAAAGATACTCAAAAAAGTTGTCCATATCATTAAATCGGCTTGAGGGAGAAATTGCTGTAGCGCGTCTCAGGATAAGGCGAAGGGCTTGGGAGATACACTCGTCAGCTTTATTCCACTGTGCAGAATAATATTCCATCGTCGAGACCTCATCCATATTTATTTCCTCGCCACCGAAATCTATGGTATATCTGCCCGTTTGTATTGCTCTAGGATATCCCGCAAGCATAGCAAGCATCACCATCCCCAAAGAGTGAATATCCGACTTCTTATTGAATATACCTTTCGAAGCTTCAGGAGCTCTAAATCTCTTATCGAGACATTTCAAATCTATCGGAGCCTTTCCCAAATATGATGCGCCGATATTGGAAAATCCCACGAGTTTGACATCCACTATTTCGTTGCCATCATATCTCACTATTATGTTATCAGTACTGACACCATAATGCCCGCCGCCATTTGCGAATCTTGATGCCCTCTTGATGACTTCCCCGATTTGTTTTGCGATCGTCAAAGCATCTCCAAGATCCAGCTTTCCACGATCCATTATCAGGGAATGTAGGCTTTCTCCATCCACATACTCCTGTGCCATCCATCCCAAGTAGTGCCCCTCATACACATCGATTCCACAATCGAGCATTTTGGGAACCCCATCAAGATTCTCATTCTCCACAAAAAACCGAACTTCCTCCACAAAATCCTGCACTTCGCAGCCATTTGTTTCTTTAGAAGAATATCTATCAGAAGCAATATCGAACACCGTCAAAACTGTATCCCTATAGCTTCCATCCTTCACAAGATATACTTCCCTCTCGCCATTATGATTCTTGCTGAGCTTCCTGACAATAGTAAAGCCAGCAAACTGGGTAGCCTCACTCAATATTTGATTCCTATCCATACCTTCATACATCTTTAAAATTCAACTACTCCACCAGCCAAACTTACCCATCCACCACCGTCCTCCATCGGTCAGGGAGCTCCTCTGCTTCTTTTCTCCCTTCACCATAGTTGATCGTTGATCGTTGATCGTTAATCGTTAATCGTTGCAGATACGGATAAGTATTGCACTGTAATTGTCATGAGCCTTATCCGCAGCCAGACGCTCTATCTCCGACAAATCACATTCATCCGCTTCGCTGTGCGTCAATAAATCTCTAAGTTTACTCCATTTTCCATTGCCATACACACCGTCAGAGCAAATCAGAATCATATCTCCTTCCTCCAACTCTATCTCTTCAATGTCCGGCTTATAGTTGTTCCTCCCCGTAAAGAATGCCCTTGTGATTATCGGCCATCCCTCAGGAGTCAAAGCCACATGGTCGGTAGACTGATATATGATTTTATGGTCACGCACTGCATATATCCGGCTGTCGCCGCAATGAGCCAACGTTGCCTTCTTTCCCTCAATAGCCACCATTGCCATGGTAGTTCCCATCTCCCCCCGAGACCTATTGTTGTAGGCAATCATTGTCTCATCGCAGGCGTCAATCACTTTCTTTTTAGAATCCTGTCGCTTAGGATTCTTCACCCAATAATCACAAATATGTTCTGCAACAAGCCTGCTTGCCACATCTCCGTTCTCATGGCCACCCATGCCATCACAGAGAACGAAAACTGACCGGTCTTGTTCTGTCATTTGCCTTATGGCTATATAGTCTTCATTATTCCTGCGAGGTCCACACTCGCTGAAACTTCCGTAATAAATTTTCATAACATCTGTTTAAGTTCATTCAATCCTGCCGAAGCTTTATCTTTAATTTGCACATACTGCTGGCTGCACCCTTCAGGCAATCCAACCTCTCCCGGATCTATCACTATGAGTCGGCAATCCTGACTGACCTTTTTAATAAGGTCTGCAGCTGGAAACACCAACATCGTTGACCCAACCACCACAAAATAATCAGCCTCTTTTGTTGCTCTGACAGCCTTTTGCCATAGGTCTTTGTCGATATTCTCGTCAAAATAAATCACAAACGGACGTATTTGTGAGCCATCAGCCGCCTTGTCGCCAATATGAATGTCTGGATTTTCCGGGTCAATTGGCAAAGGTTTATAAGGATTTGCGGAAGAGGTATTCTTCAACGCTTCACCGTGCAAATATATCACGTCTGTCGATCCGGCTCTCGTATGATAATCATCACCATTTTGGGTTATAATCGTCACGTCATAATCCTGCTCCAGTTCCGCAATGATTCGATGCCCCTCATTAGGCTCATGTTCCATTATGCGGCGTCTGAGTGGATTGAAGAAATCAAGCAT
>WFLX010007073.1_pt1 | contig 11800 bp, 10 predicted proteins | sample 4967041 | NCBI WGS metagenome assembly WFLX01 (sample SAMN12857096, study PRJNA449069) | gut metagenome | isolation source: stool from male and female vole | host: Microtus ochrogaster | place: USA:Florida | collected 2017 | reverse complement strand
AAAGATGTTTGCCCGACTTCCGCCTGTCGTCGTTTTTTTGCCATCATTATGATAGAAATTATTCCGATGAGCGACCGTGACTCAATCGGACTCGACATCTTCTTTTCCATTCACGACACCCGCTGGGGATTGGCCTATATAGCATCGACCGAAAGAGGGATATGTGGTGTAGGATTCTGTAAAGATGCCCTCGAAGCAGACAAGATACTGAGAAGCCGGTTCGACAGATCAAACCTCATTCAGCAGCAACACACTATTCATTCTAAGGTATTGTCCTACCTCGATAACCCGGATGGCTCTGTGTTCCCCTACCCTCTCCATATCCATGCCACGCCTTTTCGTCTCAAAGTCTGGAAGCATCTACTGACCGTTCCGCANGCNACTACCACCACCTACGGCGAGATAGCGCGCTCAATCGGAGCGCGGGGAGCGTCCAGAGCTGTCGGAAGTGCTGTCGGAGCTAATCCGGTGGCAATAATAATTCCATGCCACAGAGTGATACGCGCCGACGGAGCTATCGGCAACTACCGTTGGGGATCCCCTCTCAAAAAGGCGATTCTCTCCTACGAATTATCCCGACGATAAGCGATCCGCCCGGCTACTTAAAGGTATACGGGCGGATCTGATCTTTTCTTTTATTGACTCTCGCTTGNTTGGGCGAGCAATCTATTTATTTGCGGCCCTTGACGCGCTCAAGCTGATGATCGAGAGCATCCATGCAAAGGTCGATAGCCTCCTCAAACGAGTCTGCAGTCTTGTTGGCAACAAGCTCTGGAGATCCGGGCATTTCTACCTTTATGATGGCTTCCTTGTTCATTGCAGTCTCAGGTTTTACAACACGGAGATTGACATTGATGCTCATGATGTCGACGAAGCGGCGGGCGAGGCGCTCGGCCTTGCGCTCTACAAATTCGGTAAGGCGCTCCGAGATGTCGAAGTGAACGGCGTTGATCTTAGTTTCCATAGTCTTCACTTTAAGGGGTTGGAATATTCTGGTTATGTTTTGATGCCCGCGGGTGTGCCGAGGCATAGTTTTTTTTCAGTTCTGCTATAGAGATATGAGTATAAATCTGTGTTGTGGCCAACGATGCGTGGCCAAGAAGCTGCTGGACAGTGGTGAGTGAGGCTCCTCCCGACAACATATCCGTTGCAAATGAGTGACGCATGACGTGGGGAGACATTCGGGTGGCATGAACACCCGCTTGCGCCATCGCCGAATGGACAACGTTATAGACCAGTTTCCGATAGAGCGGGCGTCCATCGGGACGGACAAAAAACGGTTCGCCTGCCGCCGCTCGTCCCGGTCCACCGTCTGCCTCTCGTTCCTGCCTATATCGGTCGATCATGTCNGCAAGATTCTTNCCAAAGGGTATNAGGCGCTCCTTGTTGCGCTTACCTATCACCCTTAGTTCGCATCGCGAGCTATCGACCCTATCGTCGCGGAGATCAATCAGCTCAGAGCACCGAAGCCCTGTCTGATAGAGCATCTCGGCCATGAGGCGATCGCGCAAGGANATGAAATCACTGCTTCCGCTCTCCATTTCATCNAGCATACGTNCGGTCTCCTCTTTCCTNATATTGACCGGAAGCCGGGCGGGAAGACGTCCGGGATTAAGACCGGCCACAGGATTTGACTTTAAGTCAGAGCTGCGCATCAGGAAGCGGAAAAGGGATCTCAAAGCAANNGTGCGNCGCCTGAGACTGGCNGTNGCCAGTCCGTTGCGAGCCTCCGTAGCTATAAAGCGNCGGATATCCGTCGGCGTGGCTGCCTCCACGGGTCTGGTCTCGCCGTAATGCTCAAGCCACGCTTCAATATCTCGGCGATAGGCCTCTACCGTGTGAGGAGAGTAGCGCAACTCGTCTCTCAGATAACTCAGAAACTTGGTCAGGACTGTGTTCATCATTCGCAAACTTAGTCACTTTATCCGAGAATTGCAAATATTCTTCCTCTATCCGGTATTTTTTCACCCTACAAATACGATCAGAGATAATANTTATCCANTACTCTCATCCGGTCGTCGGTAACGAATACCCAGGGCTTTCCGGTCGGGATCTCCAGATCAACAACCTCCTTTGCAGTCAGATTGAGCAGCCGCATGGCCAGTCCNCGCAGAGAGTTGCCGTGAGCTGAGATCAATACGGTTCCGACTTCAGCGACTTTAGGAGCGATCAACTCACTCCAGCAGGCATCGACGCGGGCAACCGTGTTCTGAAGACTTTCGGTCAGAGGCAGACGGTCGGCCGGTAGCTTCGCGTATTTAGGATCATTACCGGGCCAGCGGGGATCATCGGGAGTGAGAAGCGGCGGTTCTACATCAAAGCTGCGTCGCCAGATATGNACTTGCTCGGCGCCATACTTATTGGCGGTCTCCGCCTTGTTCAGACCTTGGAGAGCCCCATAATGGCGTTCGTTGAGATGCCAGTCCTTTATCACAGGTATGTAGTCAAGCTCCATTTCGGCAGCAGCTATCTGAAGGGTATGGATTGCTCGACGAAGATACGAAGTGAAGAAAAAGGCGGGTTTGAGACCGGCCTCTTTCATGGCACGACCTGCTTCGCGCGCTTCCTCGCGACCCTTCTCACTGAGCTCGACATCAGTCCAACCTGTAAAACGGTTCTCCAGATTCCACTGGCTCTGGCCGTGGCGGAGCAGGATGATTCTATTTTTGGGGGATGATTCAGTCATGGTAGGTAATTTCTGTTTTGAAAGAAAAACATACGGCTTNACAATTTGGTTTATAAATCGACTACTATTATTTTTGCAACTGACAACATCAATAATCCACAGATATGACCGAAAAAGAGATTATCGACAATATAAACGACAGGCTTGGCATCAGCACACTAAATCCTATGCAGGTAGCGATGATAGCTGCCGCTCCACGATCAACCATCCTCATAGCTCCTACCGGATCGGGCAAGACTATCGGCTTTGCCTCCGCCATGCTCCGCTGTCTTACAACCTCTGCCAATCAGGTGCAGGCCCTTATTCTCGCGCCATCGCGCGAACTGGTTCTTCAGATCTATTCAGTTGTGCGTCCTATAGCCAGCGGCCTNAAGACGGTTGCTCTCTACGGCGGTCANGCNTTTAAGGAGGAGCAGGCATCCCTGTCGGTGACGCCTGACATAATTGTCGCCACTCCTGGCCGACTCCTTGACCATATTAACCGGGGACGTATCACCATAGATACCCTTAAGGTCCTTGTAATTGATGAGTACGACAAGCTGCTCGAACTTGGCTTTGAACAGGAGATGAAAGAGATAGTCGCCAAATGCCGACAGGTAAAGACCGTAATTCTGACATCAGCCACAGAGATCCAGCAGCTCCCGTCATATATCGAAACCGGCAAGCCGGAGATAATCCGCGCGGAATCGGATAAATCGAGGGGCAGACTTCAGAAGATTCTTGTTGAAAGCCCTATCCCCGACAAATTACCGACCCTGATAGATCTGATACGCTCGCTCCCGGACGGTAAAGCAATTATCTTTGTCAACTATAGGGAAAGTGCCACAAGAGTATGCGAGGGTTTGCGCAAGGCCGGCATACATGCAGGCCTATATCATGGTGCCCTAGAGCAACAAGACCGCGAGCTTGCTGTCGACATGCTCAACAACGGGTCAACACCTATTATTGTGTCTACCNATNTCGGCTCCCGCGGACTGGATATCGACTCCGTTGACTATGTGATCCATTACCATCTCCCCTCCACTGCCGAAACCTGGACACATCGCAACGGTCGTACAGCCCGTCAAGGAGCCGATGGATCTGTATTTGTGCTGACCTCGGATAATGACAATATACCTGAATATGTAGTGACTGACCGTCCCTACGTCCCGACTTCCTTTTCCTCTGACCCCATCCGTCCTCATAGCTTCACTCTCTATTTCAATCTTGGTAAGAAAGAAAAGATCTCGCGTGGCGATATAGCCGGATTCATAGCCAAGGCCGGTGGTNTCGACGGAAAGGATATAGGCGCCATAAACGTGTCAGATCACTCCTCTATTGCAGCTGTCGACATACAGGCAGCCTCGCCTCAGTCGCTTGCAAANNCGCTTTCCGAGAACCGCCTGNAGGGCAAGAAAGNGAGANTGTCGGTCGTATATCNCTGATTTACNNACCATTCTCGCACATTTCGCACACACAACGTAGAAATGTGCCAATGGTTAAGTAAATGTTAAAAAATGTTCAATATACGGGAATATTACCTATATTTGCATCACAATCAATTCTTATTAAAAGATGTCAAAAATAATAGGAGCCGTAGAAATTGACCGTGAACGCTGCAAGGGATGCGATCTCTGTGTTGTGGCGTGTCCCAAAGATGTGCTCCTCCTTCAGCCGAAGGAGGTCAATAATCGCGGCTACCATTTTGCTTTCACCAAGACACCCGACGCATGTATCGGCTGCGCCGCCTGCGCCGCTGTATGTCCCGACGGTTGNATCACCGTCTACCGTGCGGTCATAAAGGATGAAGCATAAATTCAATCATTTCTGAAACTCTCTCTACCCTACAGACATATATGAACAGTCATTCAGTCGATGAGGCACAGCGCGAGGAGGTCATGCTGATGAAAGGCAATGAAGCCATCGCTCACGCCGCCATACGATATGGCGCCGATGGATTCTTCGGCTACCCCATCACGCCGCAGAGCGAGATACTGGAGACCCTCGAGGCCATGCACCCCTGGGACACTACCGGCATGGTAGTGCTACAGGCCGAAAGCGAGGTTGCTTCCATTAACATGGTCTATGGCGGAGCCGCCACCGGAAAAGCCGTCATGACTTCATCGTCCTCGCCCGGAATTTCCCTTATGTGCGAGGGTCTTTCCTACATTGCGGCCTGTGAGCTCCCGGCTCTTGTTGTCAATGTAATGCGCGGAGGTCCCGGACTCGGCACCATCCAGCCATCACAGGCCGACTATTTTCAGGCAACTAAAGGTGGCGGCCACGGCGACTATCACTTCATCGTCCTCGCCCCGTCAACTGTCCAGGAGATGGCAGACTTCGTAGGTCTGGGATTCGATCTCGCTTTCAAATATCGCACCCCGTCCATGATTCTGGCCGATGGTATAGTAGGCCAGATGATGGAAAAAGTTGTCCTCCCCCCCCAGCGGCCCCGCAGAAGCGAGGCTCAGATAGCTCAGGAATGTCCATGGGCAGCTAACGGAAACCCGTCGGGACGCAAACCCAACCGCATCACCTCCCTTGAGCTCGATTCAGCAACAATGGAGGATAACAATCTACGTTACCAGGCTACTTATCAAAAGATTGTTGCAGCCGAACAGCGCTCGGAAGAATATCTGACAGACGATGCCGACTATCTCGTTGTTGCTTTCGGGTCTGTGTCTCGTATCTGCCATAAAGCAATAGAGGATGCTCGCGCTGAAGGAGCCCGGATCGGACTTCTCCGGCCGATTACCCTGTGGCCCTTCCCCGAAAAGGCAATTGCCGCCCTGACACCGAGATTGAAAGGAATCCTTGTTGTGGAACTCAATGCAGGACAGATGATCGAAGATGTCCGTCTCGCGTCAGAATGTCGCGTGCCGGTTCACCACTACGGCCGTCTTGGAGGAATCGTTCCGAATCCTGCTGAAATCAATGCTGAACTCAAGCGTATATTCCCTGACGCTTTTGACTCAGCCAACAATAATTAAGTCTATGGACATATCTACCATAAAGTCGCCGGAGAATCTGGTATATTCCAAACCGCGCCTGCTCAACGACCGCACCATGCACTATTGTCCGGGCTGCTCGCATGGCGTTGTTCATCGTCTGGTTGCCGAAATAATCGACGAAATGGGTCAGGCCGACAACACCATTGCCATCGCACCCGTAGGGTGTGCGGTCTTCGCATACAATTATATTGATGTGGACTGGATCGAGGCAGCTCATGGACGTGCTCCCGCCGTTGCCACCGCAGCCAAGCGACTCAATCCCGGCCGACTGGTCTTCACCTATCAGGGCGACGGCGATCTGGCAGCTATTGGTACGGCCGAGACCATCCACGCAGTAAACCGTGGAGAAAACATAACCATAATATTCATCAACAACGGAATTTATGGCATGACAGGCGGCCAGATGGCACCAACCACACTCGAAGGTATGAAAACCTCCACCACCCCTTACGGGCGCCGTGTGGATCTCAACGGTTATCCGCTCAACATAACGCCGATATTGGCCGGGCTACCCGGATCATGCTATGTCACCCGCCAGTCAGTTCATACTCCTGCCGCAGTGGCGAAAGCCAAGAAAGCCATCCGGCGCGCATTTGAAAATTCTCTTGCCGGTCGAGGCACCTCTATAGTTGAGATTGTATCGACCTGTTCCAGCGGATGGAAGCTCAGTCCGGTCAAATCCAATGAATGGATGGAAGAAAATATGTTCAAGTCATATCAGCCCGGCGACATGAAGGTGGCCGACAGGCCGGAATAACATATCTTACGCCTTCATTTCCCTATATTATGAAAAAAGAAATAATCATAGCCGGTTTTGGCGGACAAGGTGTGCTCTCAATGGGCAAACTGCTTGCCTACGCCGGTCTGATGGATGATCTGGAAGTGACGTGGATGCCGTCATACGGACCCGAACAGCGTGGCGGCACTGCCAATGTCACCGTTATATTATCGGATGAGGGTCCGATCTCCTCGCCCGTGCTCGACACATACGATGTGGCGGTGCTCCTCAACCAGCAGAGTCTCGACAAGTTTGAGAGCAAGGTCAAGCCCGGAGGAATACTGATATACGATTCCTACGGAGTCCACACTCCCCCTTCGCGCACCGATATCTCCTGCTATCGCATCGACGCAATGGATGCTCTGGCAGGGATGCCATCGGCAAAGACCTACAATATGATTGTGCTTGGTGCCCTTCTCGCCATCTGTCCATGTGTCCCCGAACACAGCGTTGAGAAAGCGCTCGAAAAAGTCATNCCGCAGCGACATCACGACCTCCTTGAAGTAAACCGCAAGGCATTTGAGGCCGGTAGATCGCTGGTTAACTGCTGACAGTTTTATCAGATTCACCATAAGCCGACCCGTTCCGNCCTTGCNGGAACGGGTCATTGTTTTGTACGTTCGCTGNNACNTATTTGAGCGNTATTACATAAATTTTGTGTAATTTTGTAGAATGATTTATCCTGAAAGTTTTGAACACAAGATAGGTTTTGATTCGGTAAGACGGGAGATCGAGACACGCTGTCTCTCTCCGATGGGTTTGCGTTCTGCAAGTGCCATGACATTCTCCTCCGAATTTTCCTCGGTCAAGTCAAGTCTTGAGGCCACATCGCAAATGCTCTCCATCCTCAATGGCGACGAAGACCTTCCTCTCGGCTCGTTGGCCGACTTTGAAGCATTGGCCGGTCAGATAAGAGTGCCCGGAACCTTCCTGACCGCTCAGGAACTGTATCGTCTTGGCACGGGACTGTCGACGGTCGGAGCATTACATTCTTTTTTTGTCCGTCACCGCGACAGTGATTCCGGCACTTCCCCATATCCCGCACTTGATCTTATCTCGCAGGGTCTGACTCCNTTTCCGGCCATCACATCGATGCTTGACCGTATACTTGACCGTTACGCCGAAGTCCGCGACACGGCGAGTCCCGCCCTCGCCGATATCCGCCGGCGCCTGCAGAGCATGACAGGCACAGTCAACGCAGTCATGCGTCGTGTTCTTGCCCGCGCCGCATCTGAAGGAGTTGTTGACTCCGACACCTCCCCCACTATGCGCGACGGNCGCCTGGTAATCCCTGTCGCACCGATGCACAAGCGCAAAATGTCTGGAATCGTGCATGATGAGAGTGCTTCGGGAAAAACAGTATTCATCGAACCCGCCGAAGTGGTCGAGGTCAACAACCGCATCCGTGAACTCCAGATTGAGGAGCAACGCGAGATCATCCGTATCCTTACGGCTGCNGCAGACGAGATCCGCCCTCATATCGAAGCCATTATCGCCACTGCAGTTGTTTTCGGCGAGATGGATTTCATACATGCCAAAGCCCAGTATGCCCGNGACATCAACGCATGTTTGCCCCACCTCTCCGCTTCGCCCGAGCTTGAGTGGTATCATGCCTGCCATCCCGTGCTTCTTGCCTCCTTGCGCAGGCAGGGCAAGGAGATAGTTCCACTCGACATCACTCTCACGCACGAACGACGGCTGCTCATTATCTCCGGTCCCAATGCCGGCGGCAAATCGGTCACACTCAAGACTGTCGGTATCATTCAGTATATGGCTCAGTGCGGTGTCCTCCCTCCGGTATATGAAAACAGTCATATAGGTATTTTCGACGATATNTTCATTGACATTGGCGATGACCAGTCGATTGAAGACGATCTGTCCACATATTCATCGCATCTGCGCAACATGAAGACTTTCGTGTCCCGTGGCCGCCCTACCTCATTGATTCTCATAGACGAATTCGGCGCCGGAACTGAACCTCAGATCGGCGGCGCAATAGCCCAGGCCATACTGCACCGGTTTGCCGACCGGGGGATATGGGGAGTCGTCACCACCCACTTCCAGAATCTGAAGCATTATGCGGAGGAGACACCCGGGCTTATCAACGGATCCATGCTCTATGACCGCCAGAAGATGGAGCCTCTGTTCAAACTTTCCATAGGCAATGCCGGCAGCTCGTTTGCTCTCGAAATAGCACGCAAGACCGGTCTCGATCCTACAATAATATCTGAAGCGGAGGAGATCGTAGGCAGCGACTATGTAAAGATGGACAAGTATCTTCTCGACATTGCCCGCGACCGCCGGTACTGGGACAACAAAAGGCTGTCGGTGCGTCAGAAAGAGAAGCGCCTCGAAGAGCTCCTCGAGAAATATGAGGCAGACGCCGAAACTCTCCGCCACGCACGGAGAGAGATTCTCGACGATGCAAGGACCGAAGCCAAGCGTATCATTGATTCGTCAAATGCTGACATCGAACGCACCATCAAGGAGATCAGGGAGTCGCAAGCCGACCGTGACATAACACTCGCAGCCAGAGGCAGGCTCCGCGACAAGCGAAGCGAACTCGCAGGCGAAACAACCGACAGGCAGCATCCTCTTCTGGCCAAAGCTCCCCGCGACAAGCGCCGCCGGCGCAATAATCCTGCTCCTCAGCCACAGCAGCCGTCATCGTCAACCATAACCATAGGCAGTGCGGTAAAACTTGATGGCGAAGGATCGGCCGGACGTGTGGTAGACCTCCGGGGCAAACAGGCCACAGTTCTTTTCGGAAATCTCAAGACCACCGTCGCCATCGACCGACTTAAACCCACGGCGGCCGATCCGGACAAAGCTATAGCTAAAGCAGCATCTTTCGTCAGTCGCGAATCGAGCGACGAGGTGCGNCGCCGCCAGCTATCATTCAAGCAGGAAATCGATGTNAGAGGTATGCGAACNGACGAAGCCGTTCAAGCGGTGACNTACTTTATCGACGATGCCATNCAGTTCAATGCGCGACGTGTACGCATNCTCCACGGAACGGGCACCGGTGCCCTCAGGCAGTATATCCGCAATTACCTCTCGACCGTAAACGGTGTGGTATCCGCTCACGACGAGGATGTCAGGCTGGGAGGTGCCGGTATAACTGTTGTGGACTTGGCATGATCATTCTCGCTCCATTTTGCACGCTTATTTTCCATATTGCTTGTCAAAAGAGAGATTTTTTCATAATTTTGCAANNTCACGGATGGTCTGAGTGAAAAACAGTCATCTTTTCTGTCTATTTCAGGACATTCCGAAAGTTATCTTCCAATAGGACATATATCAAGATGCTTACAATCGCAATCCAGAATAAAGGCCGGCTAAATGAAGACACAGTCGCTCTGCTGGCCGATGCCGGCATAACTGCCTCGGCAAGTCACCGCCGCCTGATTTCCGAAGCTAAAGGATTTCCCCTTCATGTGCTCTATCTCCGCGACGACGACATTCCCCGCGCCGTTGCCATGAAAGTGGCCGACATCGGNATCGTAGGCCTGAACGAAGTCGAGGAAAAAAACGAGAAGGTANATGTCAGGATGAAACTCGGGTTCGGTGGCTGCCGGTTGTCTCTCGCTGTGCCCAAAACAGCTGATTACGAAGATATCCGATGGTTTGATGGCAAGAGAATCGCCACATCATATCCCAAGATCCTTGACAGATTTCTGACCGGTCAGAATATTTTCGCTACCGTAACGGAGATTGCCGGATCGGTTGAAGTTGCCCCGGCAGTTGGAATGGCCGACGCAATATTCGACATAGTGTCTTCGGGCGGCACTCTTATCCAGAACGGACTACGCGAGGTTGAGACAGTGCTGAAGTCGGAAGCCGTACTTATCTCTCACCCCTCGCTCGACGAGGAGAAAGAGGAGTTGCTTGAAAAGCTCATGTTCCGCTTCCGATCCATCATTGACAGCCGGGGCATGAAATATGTGCTGATGAACCTTCCCAAGCAGGCGCTCGACAATGCACTGGAGATCCTTCCCGGAATGAAGAGTCCCACGATCCTCCCTCTTGCTGACGCGGATTGGGTCTCGCTTCATGTTGTGATTCATGAAGATGTGTTGTGGGAAAAGATCGAACAGCTTAAAAAGATTGGAGCCACCGACATTCTCGTGCTCGCTCTCGAAAATGTGATCCGCTGATGAATATTATTGTAAATCCGCCCTGCAGCGACTGGAAATCGCTTTGCGAGCGCAACATTCCCGACGATAACGATATCGAGAAATCCGTTTTGGAAATAATCCGGCGGGTCAGGGAGTCTGGCGACTCCGCACTCTTTGATTATGCAGCCCGCTTTGATCATTACAACGGAAGCGAGCTTGAGGTAAGTGAGGATGAGATATGTGCCGGAGCATCAAAGGTGCGCCCAGAGGTAGCGGAGGCTATCAGAAAGGCTGCCGACAACATCTCCCGTTTTCATGAAGCGCAGAAACCGGTAGCAGTAGAGATCGAGACAACTCCCGGAGTGATCTGTTCNCAACGTGCCGTCCCTTTGCAGCGGGTGGGTCTATATATTCCGGGTGGCCGCGCGCCCCTATTCTCCACAGTGCTCATGCTCGGCCTACCGGCAAAGATAGCCGGATGCCGGGAAGTGATACTATGTACGCCCGAAAATGGGGAGACAGGCATCGCCCCGGAGATCCTTTTTGCTGCGCGCCTTTGCGGTATCAATAAAATCTTCCGCATAGGTGGCGCCCAGGCTATTGCCGCTATGGCATACGGAACAGAGTCTGTACCTGCCGTCGACAAGATCTTCGGCCCGGGCAACCGATATGTCACCAAGGCCAAACAGATCCTTAGTCGCGTCACGTCCATCGATATGCCTGCCGGCCCCAGCGAGGTGATGGTGTTGGCTGATAATACTGCCAATCCCACTTTTGTGGCGGCCGATATGTTGTCGCAGGCCGAGCATGGCCCCGACAGTCAGGCCATTGCCGTGTGCAGCGATATCCGGATTGCACAAGCTATTGAAACCGAAGTGATCCGGCTCGCCAAGATGTTACCTCGCACCGACTCTATATCAGGNTCATTGTCCCATAGCCGGATCATTGTACTGCCGGAAAGAAACGATATGATTGCATTTGCCAATCAGTATGCACCCGAACACCTCATATTGTCAATTGCCGATCCCTGGGACGCCGCTTCATCTATCGTGGCTGCCGGCAGCGTNTTTATCGGCAACTTCTCTCCCGAGAGTGCGGGCGATTACGCCTCCGGCACCAATCATACCTTACCCACCTCATCATGGGCCCGGTCATTCAGCGGTGTCAATCTCGACAGTTTCATGCATAAAATCACCTTTCAGCAGCTCACTCCGGAGGGACTCTCGAA
>WFLX010147095.1_pt1 | contig 11802 bp, 8 predicted proteins | sample 4967041 | NCBI WGS metagenome assembly WFLX01 (sample SAMN12857096, study PRJNA449069) | gut metagenome | isolation source: stool from male and female vole | host: Microtus ochrogaster | place: USA:Florida | collected 2017 | reverse complement strand
CCGTGGAAAATCCCGGAAAACTCTCCAATTTGTCAATGGTGCCGCCGGTATGCCCAAGCCCCCTGCCGCTCATTTTTGCCACAGGAATCCCGCACATTGCCACCATGGGAGTAAGCGCCAGAGAAGTCTTGTCTCCCACGCCTCCAGTGCTGTGCTTATCCACCTTAATGCCTTTTATGGCCGACAAATCCAGCGTTTCTCCGCTTTCTGCCATTGCCATGGTAAGAGAATGAGTCTCCGCCTCTGTCATTTTTTGAAAGTAAATCGCCATCATCAGGGCAGATGCCTGATAATCAGGAATCTCACCCTTTGTATAACCCTGCACGAAAAAGTCAATTTCCTCCTTTGACAATTCCCCGCCGTTTCGCTTTTTCATGATGATGTCATACATTCTCATAAGGATACCCCATTTCTGCAATGTTTCTATACCAATCCAAGCTGCAATTCTTTCAGTTCTTCCTTTACTGCAAGACGTTTTCCAATCAAATGATAGAACAACAGGATCATAAAAATCACACCGATTGCCAGANAGCGCACAAAACGGNTTTTATGCTTAGCTCTTTTCACTATCCATGAAACCACCCTGTTTTTCTGTTCTTCCGTCATGCCCAGACTGATTGGCATTTTCTCAACAAACAAATCCAACAGATAGGTAAATCCGGCTATCATTCCCATGGTTGCCCAAGGAATAGCATTTTGAGAAACTCCCGTCTTAGGCTCAGGGGCTTTCGGCTTCACTACTTGGTTGTACTGTACAAATACCTCATCATCCTCGTCTTCCTCTTCTGCTTTAGGCGGCTCCTCTACCTTGGGCGGTTCTTCCACCTTGGGCGGCTCCTCTACCTTAGGCGGTTCTTCCACTTTGGGCGGCTCCTCCTCTTTGGGTAGAGTATATCCAATAGCATAAGTGGAAAACTTCATGGCATGAATCAAGACTCTGTTTTCTGAAAACTCTATGTATTCCCCATATTCATTGGGAGTTTCAGCAAGTCGCTCCGCTTTGCCATTATGATAACGGTAAACAGCCAAATTTTCCTTATCTCCATCTCCGTTTTCAAAGGGTACAATGATAGGAAGCAATTCTTCATTGCTATCGCCGATATCTTCCGGAGGATTGGTATTTACCTGTCGGGTAAGCTTGAAATCCAGATATTCCAGAATTCTCTCCTCGGAAATATTTTTAATTTCTCCAGCGCCTTCAGCCATATCTTCGCTTCTTTCATCCACAAAAAATATGACATTCACAACATCTTCTTTTTCTCCTGATGTATTGGCTATGTTATCCAGCTCGCCCACAAGAACAGTTCTTGTGCTTCCCACAAGAAACACTTTGGAATTTTTTTCTCCCGCTGGAAGCTCAATATCCTTCTCGGCTATGGCCTCCATAAGTTCCACAAGGGATGTTACAATAATCTCTGCTCCATCCTTTTTTACTGCCGTCACCACCAGATTATATTCATCCGGCGGAGCGGATGCGCGGTAATGATAAGGAGAGCTGCTTCCCGTAACATCGGCAGGATATTCCTTGCCTTTCATGCCGTCAATGCCCACCAGCTTTGCCGAAACGATCTCATAAGTATCTTCTCCGGTAATATCTCCTTCAATTACCTTATCTTCCTCCGGAATCAATCTGGTACCTGGCTTTATTCGGGTATCCGTACATCCCCGGACACAGGTAGCCGTCTCCGTTCCGTCATGTTCATAGGTTGCATCATTATTGTACACATATTCTCCAAATTCATGGCCAAGGGCAGGATAATAGGTAATCTCCCGTCCATTACATTGACTGCAGCGCTTGATGTCATGTCCTTCCTCTATACAGGTAGGATCTTTCTTCTCAAAAATCTCATAAGTATGAGTGTGGTCATTGATTACAATCTGCCCTGTCTCATCCACCTCAATCCATTTCTCCACTGCCTCGGACACAGCGCCTTTGGAATTGGTAATCCAAAGCAGGATTTTATGCCTTGTACTTGGGTCAAGATCCGGCAGTTCAATGACGCCGCTGATTGTCTGATCCTCACCGGTTGCCAGAGAATCCAACAGCTTCTTTTCAGTGCCATCGTCAATGGTATAATAAATAGAATCAATGACACCTTCCTGATCCCTAATATTTGCTTCCACATTGACAGTATGTCTGTCCGGAAGATCCGCATCCAGAGACAGCCTGATGGAAGGAGTTTCTTCATCGCCCCCCCACTTAGGAGGCTCGGATGCCTCACCCACACCTACGATAATGGAGTAGGTTTTAGTCTCTCCGGGAGCCAGATTAATGTCCTGCCAACTTACGGCAAAACCGCTGTCACTATTAGCATATTCCTCTATATAAGATTGATTATAGCAATTTGTTTGTCTAGAACTATAGTAACCAATCCAATAGGTGCTTACATCTGTTACGCCGCTGGTACCTCTGAAATATAGATTGTACTGCGCCCCTATTCCTGTACCTAAGGTAGAATTGTTGATAGGTCTCGTAACCTTCACACCTACCATAGAAAAACCTATTACACGGTTGTCGGAGCTGTCCTTAATTACTTTTATCGTAGCATCATCATCCGCTCCAATCTGAACATCTGAATGAACTGCCATTTTCCCAGCTGTAATAGCTGTGCTTCCTGCCGTCACAGTATAACTTAACCTCACATACCGTCCACCGTTTACAAAATCTGCACTCTGTGTGACAGACGCATTTGGCATATCTTGAGTTGTAACCTGATATCCATTCAACCCAAATGTCGTTTGAACCCACTGTCCCTGATACTGTCCAATAATATCCGTAACGACGTTTGAACTCTGACGATACGCCATAATCTGATCCACATTTGTGATATACGTCATTCCATTTACCGACACTGCCACCGGCTCAAGGCCGCCGCAGGCCGCATTATGCACATGGCGGCAGGGTGAAGCCGTCACCGCTTCCACATAGCCGCATTCCTCATCATGCTCCGTATGAGGAACAAATTCACAGTCACGCCCTGCAACCGCTTCTCTATACCCGCATTCTTCATTATGTTCTGTATGATCTGCATAAATACAGGGATGTCCCACAATCGCTTCTTCGTATTCACAGTCAGGAGCATGAGTTACTACTGCATGCGTTACTCCTGCATCCCCTCCTGATACATCCGCTTTTAATTCCTCTTCGTTCAAGACAGATTCACCCGTCTCTGATTCCTCTTGGCCTGTGAGAGCTCCGCATGTACACTCATGCCCTTCCACTGCCTCCACATAACCGCAGTTTTCATCATGGTCGTGTACTGCTGTCACATTTCCCTCTGAAACCAAAATGGTAACTCCGAAATTGCAGGGATGTCCTTCCACCGTCTCCACATAGCCGCAGTTTTCATCATGAATATGTCCTGCATCTCCTCCGGAAACTGTCAGACCTCCTTTATTACAAGGTTGTCCAGCCACCGCTTCCCTATAACCGCACTCCGCATCATGCACATGGTTACAGCCTGTCCCTGCCGCAAGCACGGTAAAATCCATGCTGCTTGCCAAAAGACAGATACTTAAGGCAACCGCAAAAATTCTTTGACTCAACATCCTCTTTTTTCTTTTTTTCATAGCTATCCCTGCTCCTCATACACTTTTCGCACTAATATACAAAGTATACCATTTTTTCCTGTTTCTGTAAACAAAAAACACTTTTGCATTGTTAGCTCAGAAAACATTTCTTTCAATCAGAAAATTATCCGCAAGAAGCAGCCAATTTGCCCGAAACCATTTCATAATCTGCCAATATCCGCAGCCCCTTAAACCAAATTCTTTCATCAGGTCAAATTTTGCCTGTAGGCTGCGCACATCCTCAAACCACACTTCATGAGCTCTTCCCGTGGCAGCGTCCGTATAGGTAAAAAATGGGCTTTGTGAAATCTCATCAAACTCTATGACCGCTCCCTGCTCTATGGCAATCCGCACTGCCTGCACATTTCCGATGGTAACGGCCTTAGTAGTTCCCCGCTCAAATGGCAGGGGCCAATCATAGCCGTAATTAGGAATCCCCAAATCTATCTTGGATGCGGGAATCTCCGTCAGGGCATACTCCACCACTCTCCGCACCTGATTGATAGGCGCCACAGCCATCGGAGGCCCGTAGGTATAGCCCCACTCNTAGGTCATTAGCAGCACATGATCCGCCGCTGCCCCCAAGGCTGCATAATCCTTTCCCTCGTACAAAAGCCCTTTCTGGTCGGCTGAGGTCTTGGGCACAAGGGCTACGGATGTATGATAACCATTACTTCTCATAGTGTCCGCAACCTGCATTACAAAAGCGGTAAAGGCATCCCTGTCCTCTGCCAGAATATATTCAAAATCAATATCCACCCCTTGATAACCCTTTAATCTCATAATCTCCAACAGTTCATCAATAAGATTCTTTATATAAACGGGATTGTTGACCACAGAGCTGATTAATCGATTATTGAAATTTCCGTCCGGTCCAAAGGGAGTCAATGTAAGGATTGGCAGAACCCCATAGGAAACCGCAAGATTTATCATCCATGTGTCGTCCATGGGCGGGGCTATCAGACTGCCCTCCGAAGTAAAACCATAGGAAAAAACCGAAAGCTCTGACAGATAGGGCAGAGTCTGTTCCAACACCCATCTGCTGATAAAAGGATAGGCATATCCGTTTACAAAAGCCTCCCGCTTCAAAACAGCCGAACCTGTACCAATTAAAAGAGCCTGCCCAACGGCAAGCTCATAAGGATATACCAACTGATTATCATAGATAAGGGTCTGAACCGAAATTTCATAAGAGGCGGCTATGGCATCTACATTGTCGCNCTGTTTTACCACANANATTTCCATCTGCAGCCACTNCTGCCCTANNAAGCTTTCTTGCTTATTATATGCAGCTGTTTTTTTCATCATGANAACTGCTTTTNGCAGACATCCTGCAGACAGCATTTGTCGCAGTGGGGATGAGTTCTGGCAGTGCAGATATCCCTTCCGTGCAGCACCATACGATGACACAAATCGTTACCCTCCTCGGGAGGTATGATTTTCCACAATTCTTTTTCTACCTTGGCGGGCTCCTTTATCCCCTTTACCAGCCCGATGCGGTTGGAAAGTCTGATACAATGGGTGTCCGTGACGATAGCCGGCTTGCCGAACACATCTCCCATAATGAGATTTGCGCTCTTTCGTCCCACGCCGGGCAGTTTTAACAGAGTATCAAAATCATCCGGCACTTTTCCGCCAAATTCATCCCGAAGCATCTTCATGCAGGCGCTGATATCCCTGGCTTTGCTGTTGCCCAGCCCGCAGGGATGCACGATTTTTTCTATCTCCTCCACGGAAGCTTCCGCAAGAGCATTTACATCAGGGTATTCTTCATATAGCTTTTCCACTACAACATTGACTCTGGCATCCGTACATTGAGCAGCCAGCCTCACGCTCACCAAAAGCTTCCACGCCTCATCGTACTCCAGCGTACAGCCTGCATCCGGGTATTCCTTTTTTAATTTTTCTATCACTGCCAATGCTAACTGTTTTTTCGTCAAATCGTACTCCCATCCGCCTGTTTTCAAGGCATAACATTCTTAAGAAACAATTTTATTATAACAAATTCCAAAAAATTTGTCATCACCTCTATATGATAGAATTTAACTTGCAGAATTGCACTTTCTATGTTAACATAATTTTTAACGTAAATGCNGTTTAATGAAAGNAAAAAGAAAAAATGAGTGAAAACAAAAAAATCCCTTATAAAATCTATCTGGAGGAAAATGAAATTCCCACTGCATGGTATAATCTCCGGGCTGATATGAAAAATAAACCCGCACCCCTTTTAAATCCCGGTACTTTACAGCCCATGACAGCTGAAGAATTAAAAGGTGTATTCTGTGACGAATTGGTGGCTCAGGAACNCGATGATANCACTGCATATATTCNCATCCCTCAGGAAATTCAAGATTTTTATAAAATGTACCGTCCGTCACCNTTGGTGAGGGCTTATTGTCTGGAAGAAAAATTGCAGACTCCTGCCAAAATCTATTACAAATTTGAAGGAAACAATACCAGCGGAAGCCATAAGTTAAACTCCGCCATTGCTCAGGCATACTATGCAAAAAAGCAGGGTCTGAAAGGCGTTACCACAGAGACCGGCGCAGGACAATGGGGTACAGCGCTGTCCATGGCATGCTCCTATTTTGATTTGGACTGCCTTGTGTATATGGTAAAAGTTTCTTATGAGCAGAAACCTTTCCGCCGTGAGGTTATGAGAACTTACGGTGCAACCGTTACCCCTTCTCCCAGCACCACCACCGAGGTGGGCAGAAAGATTCTGGCAGAGCATCCGGGCACCACAGGAAGCCTTGGCTGCGCCATTTCCGAGGCTGTAGAGGCGGAAGCTACCAGAGAAGGTTATCGTTATGTGTTGGGCAGCGTTTTGAATCAAGTTCTGCTTCACCAGACGGTTATTGGATTAGAGACAAAAGCTGCTCTTGACAAATATAACATTACCCCCGACATTATCATCGNATGCGCNGGCGGCGGCTCCAACTTNGGAGGACTCATTTCCCCCTTTGCAGGAGAAATCCTTCGGGGCGAAAAGAATTACAGGATTATTGCGGTAGAGCCTGCTTCCTGCCCCAGCTTTACCAGAGGCGTATTTGCATATGACTTCTGCGACACCGGAAAGGTTTGTCCATTGGCTAAAATGTATACTTTGGGAAGCGGTTTTATCCCTTCCTCCAATCATGCGGGCGGACTGCGCTATCATGGCATGAGTCCCATTCTCTCACAGCTCTATCATGATGGCATTATGGAAGCTACCAGCGTGGAGCAGACTGCCGTATTTGATGCTGCTGTCCAATTTGCAAGAGTTGAAGGCATCCTTCCTGCTCCTGAGAGCAGCCACGCTATCCGTGTTGCTATCGATGAAGCCCTGAAATGCAAAGAGACCGGCGAGGAAAAAACGATTGTGTTCGGTCTCACCGGCACGGGATATTTTGATATGGTTGCTTACGAGAAGTTTAACAATGGGGAAATGAGCGATTATATTCCCACTGACGAGGATTTGAAACCCGGCTTTGACGGCATTCCCAAATTCCCCGNTTAAATGAATTTTAAGTTNTTCAGATTCATAATTTANTTTTAAATAAACTTTCTTAATAAAAATCGAGTGCCCATCATACTTTGTATGTTGTGTACTCGATTTTTTATTTTAGTTCAACTTTTTCCAATTTGCATGGTATCCAATCAACCGGTTCACCCTTTCCCTGAATCATCTGCGCTATTCTTTCTACTTCTTGATAATTCATCTCTAATAGCCCCAAAGAAGTAAACTTAAGGTTGTTAAACTCTTTATTCAGACTATTGCACAAGAAAGAATGAAACCCTCCCATATCCCATCCAATTATATCATAACCTATCAGTTCCTGTGAGGAAGAAATTCCATTCTCTTCTTGTATACAAGTAAATTCGGAATCCAATTTACTTACATTTTTCTTATCTGTTTTAAGGCAAATTAAAATGGTTTCCGGACAATAAAAATATGTCTTATAAAATGAGACTGCATCCTCTTTGCGAATAAACCTGCCATCCGAGTAAAAAAGCTTCTCCTCAAATAATCTGTTTATTTTTGTGCTCATCATTTGATACTCATCAGATGTCAAATGCCATTTTTTTCGATAATCCTCATTATCTCCCTGCGGTTTCCAACCCGCACATAAATGTAATTGCGGTTGGTGGTCACATAAACACTCACTTGCCGAAATCATTTTTGCTGAAATTCCACTCAGATAATTGGGAGTATCCATGATGGAACAAATATAATATCCTAATACTGTAAAATTTTGAAAATTTTCTTTCATGTTTATAATCCGCCTTTTTATGAAAGGCATCGCTTCACTTTTTTATATTGTTTAAAGCACATCCTTTTACCGACACAGCCTCTTTGTGTCAAAACACCAGCTGCACCAACAGCATATAGCTGATGGTTCCTGCGGCAATGGACAAAAGCATCTGCCTTTTCCATGCATGAAGCGCTATCACGATGCTAATGGCAATCAACTCTGGCAGCCCATGGCTTCCCGAAAATACATTTACGCCCTTAAGACAATATACAATCAAAAGGCCGAACACCGCCGCCGGCAGCGCCTTGCCCAGATATTGCAGATATTTAGGAGTAGGCTTCGCTGAAGGAAAAATCAAAAACGGTAGAAATCGTGTGATAACTGTCCCTAGAAAAATCATAAATATAGTAATCATAAATTGGGAAAAAGTCATATTCATGCCATTTCACCACCCTTCTCAATGGGTCCCCGAAGTAAGGTAAGCACCCCTATAATCGCTATCATAGTTGGGATAATAAAATAATCTGCCCCAAAGACAATCAGACACAACAGGGATAGTCCAAGCCCAAGCAATGCGCTGGCATGATTTTTCTCTTTCATCCACTGCTCCATAAAAATCACCACAAACATGGCTGTCATCACAAACTCGATTCCCTCTGTATTAAAACGAATATAAGAACCGAAAANTCCTCCCAGAACNNANCCTGTAANCCAATATACTTGGTTAAGCAAAGTNACAAAAAACATAAACCATCCCGAATTCACTCCCTCCGGAACTTCCGCCGTACAATTAATGGAAAAAGTCTCATCGCACATGCCAAAAATCAAATAAAAAGATTTCCATCCCCTGCCCCTGTATTTGTCAAGCATGGCAATCCCATAAAAGAGATGTCTGGCATTGACCATAAGAGTCATCGCCAGAGTCTGAAGCGGATTAAAGATGCCTGCCAGCATATTTACAGCCACAAACTGCATGGAGCCTGCAAACACGGCGGCACTCATCAACAGGGTGTACCAGACGGAAAATCCCGACACATTCATATAAATGCCATAAGAAATTCCCAAAAACAAAAATCCTGCAAGAATAGGAATTGTATGGGGAAATGCCGCTACAAATGCTTTTTTGATTTGTGATTTTGTTATAACNTCTTTTTCTTCCATTGTTCTGTACTCTTTTCGGATTTTAAGGAATCCATCCAACGCAGTTATAAATTTTTCGCAACTATTAATTCCTTTGCTATTATACACCGCAATTCTTTCAATTACAATAATCAGATATGGTATTCTGACTCTGTATCCTTTACATAGAACTTTTGATTGGAATATTCACTATGAATTTTCTCCATGCAATCTTTTAAATGCAAAACCAGGAATACAGCTGCACATCAGACAGACAGCTATCATAACAAATATAAGCCCGCAAACCGGAAAATGATACTCCGCACAGGGTGCAATGCCGATAATTCCCTGAAACAGCATCCCAGAACCTAAACCTGCAATCCAAGTAACAACTGCTAAAATAGTTCCTGCATAAATCAGTCCTTCATATAAGAGCATTCTATGAATCTGCCTGTCAGTCATCCCAATGCTGTCCAACACCTTAAATTCCTTATTTCTTTCTTGAATATTGCTATACATTGTGTTGATAAAATTGATGATTCCATTAAAAAGCAGAAATAATGACATACCTCCCATTACTCCATAAAGAATATTCATGTTTTTCCCAAGCTTTTTCTCCCATTCCGCTCTGGACTCGATTCTTATTCCTGAATTTTGCAGGATGCTTCTTATAGAGGTCAAAAGTTCATTCTCCCGGTTTGATTCACACATAATATTGATTGCATAAATATCCCATGCATTATCCGTATAAATCAAACTATTGGGAGACAGATAAATCACCGGTGCCATTCCTCCTGCCGGTAAAGTTTGCTCTGTTTCGATGTAACCGCCGACATAGACCGAGTAACTCATTCCTTGAGGGTTCTTGACTATTAATTCTGTGCCTACAGGAAGCATTTCCCTATATTCATCTGACAAATATGCTGTGTTTTCTCCCTGTTCTTCATATTTGTCCGCAATAATATATGCATAACTCCAAAACTGTTCAGACATCATTTGTGAGTCATATTCACTTAAAGAAATGCCGGTTTTTTTCTGAAAATCATCCATGTAGGAAGAAAATATCTGCGCATCATATTCTATATAGATTACCTGCCTTTCAACTATTTCCATTTCTTCAATGAACGGAGATTCTTTTATTTTGTCGGTTAAATCATGCGTTATCCCTTTTGTGTCTGCTGATTCATCAGTAATCTCTATATCATGTTCAAAATAGCTTTCTACATATTGTCTCGGGTTGATACTTTCATAAAATTGGCTAAGTACCAAAAAAGCAATGCTGCCAACTGTAAATGATAAGATAATCAGGAATGTATTTTTTCTTTTCCTCTGTAAATTACGCCATGCCATAAAAAAGATACTATTTTTATGACGCTTCATCTTCTTAAATTTAATGTTCTGATAATTTTCAAACTTAATGGTATCAACAGGATCCATTTTTGCAATGAGGTTTACAGGTTTCATACAGCTGATCATAACTGTCAGGCATGAAATACACATAGCCAATAATGTCCCGGTTATTGCATGAAAAAGACTTATATTAATTTTTGTATCATAAATGGCTTTAAAAAATACGGGAAGTATGGGATATACACATAAAAATCCTAGTACTCCACCCATGGGCACCCCTCGAATACATAACCATTTTATCTGCTGATATAATACTTGCTTTATCTGTCTTTCCGTTGCCCCTATGGTAATTAATTTTCCATACATCTTAACATCTCTTGAAAGTGATAAGTAAAAGATGCTGTAAATAACCAGATAGCCGCTGAATATAATAATCAAAACGAGAAAAATCACTGTAAAAATAACATTGCTGCTTGTATTTTCATAAATAGGCGACAAGGACAAAAATTGTTCCGGTAGCAGCTTTAACTCTTCAGATAGTTTTGTCAAGGTTTTTTCTTTGTTGTTTCCCTTGATATCCATATAAAAGACAGCATGTGCCATTTCCATTTCTTTTATAGCATAGGACGGCGAAACATAGATGTCCCCTTTTCCCCCGGAACGGATATGGGAATCTTCCTCGAAAAACCCTGCGAGCACAAATTCTTCCTGNTTTTGCTCATTATTACAGTCCAAATAAACAAGGGAGATTTGCATCCCTATTTCAGGCTCAGTTATCCCCATGTCACTTAAAATCCACTTTGCTGCCATTATCTCATCTTCCGCTTCCGGGTACCCTCCACTAACTTTTTCCGCCAAAGAAGCTCTATGCTTTTCCCATTCCACTTTGTCTATGTAGGAAATGCCAATCCTGTTTCCCGTTTCGCATACGCTTCCTAACCGGATTTCGATGCCGATATTGTTTACGAGGGAAGATTTATTTAATAACTGTCTCTGCTCTTCTGTTAAGTTCTGAACCGAGGCCTGCGCGGTGGTTCCCACCAATTTCATGGCAGCTTCCCTTTGTACTGACACATACGTGCCTCCTGCCGCCATAATTAAGGTCACCAAAAAGGTTGTAATCAGAACAGTGGTTAAAATAAATTCATTCCTTTTCTTATGTAATAAATAATTCTTTTTGGCAAGGAATGGTATCACGGCACAGTTATTATTTTGATTTAAATACATATTAATCATCCCCTTTCAGGAGCATGCCATCTCTCATTCTGACAGTTCTATCTGCCATCTCCGCAATTGCAATATTATGAGTAGTCATAACTATCGTATGCCGGAAGTTTTGGCCTGTCATCTTTAAAAGACTTAATACATCCTGACTTGTTTTTGTGTCAAGGTTCCCTGTCGGCTCATCCGCCGACAGAATTGCCGGCTTTGTGATTAAGGCACTTGAAATGGCAACTCGCTGTCGCTGGCCTCCTGAAAGATGATACGGCATCCGCCCCAAACAATCAGTAATATTTAACGAAACAAT
>WFLX010009699.1_pt1 | contig 11802 bp, 7 predicted proteins | sample 4967041 | NCBI WGS metagenome assembly WFLX01 (sample SAMN12857096, study PRJNA449069) | gut metagenome | isolation source: stool from male and female vole | host: Microtus ochrogaster | place: USA:Florida | collected 2017 | reverse complement strand
GAAGGGCTTAATTGTGGTGACACCTCCCACAGTGCTCTTCTTATTACTCATTATCATGGTGATCACATCGGCAAAATAGCCGAAGCAGACCCTTCTATTCCCATCTTTATGGGACATATCGCTCATGATATCTATTGCAAACTCCAGCGACGTATTACCTTTATCAAAGGAGAATCGGGTGAAANGGCAAAAGCCACTCTTGAACGCTGCAAGAATATTACAACTTTTCTTGATGGAGAACAAATTTCTTTTGGTCCATTCTTGATCGAACCTGTAAAGATGGACCATTCTGCCTATGATGCTTATGGTTTTATCATTGAAAATAAGANNAATGATGAAGACATTGTTTTCCATACAGGAGATTTCCGTGCGCATGGTTCATTTGGAGAAGAGTTTTATAATAAGATTACTTCAATTCCTCCTGTCAAAGCGATTGTCTGCGAGGGCACAAATATCGAAAGAGAGAATCCTAATGCCGAACCGGAATACACTATTGAGGAGCGATTCAAAACTTTATTCAAAGAAAACAAATACAATGTGGTATTNNTNTCNTCNACTAATATAGACAGACTGTTTGCCATTTATCGAGCTGCCGCTGAAGCAGGACGACCTCTTCTAATGGATAANTATCAACTTGATATTCTTAACTCTGTAATAGGTGAAAATGACTGGAGCCGTAATGATGTAGATGGTTGGGAATCCGATGAAGATGAAAACGGCGAAAAGAATTCCTATCCAAAGGAGGCATACTATGAATTTGACATGGGAAGACCAATCGTTCTTGATTTTGACCGAAATGAAAGAACTTCCCCTAAGTTCTTTATATCTGAAAAACTTCAAAGATTGATAAACTGGAAAGGATGTGTGCTATTATCTCGATCCTCAACACAATTCCTTAATCTGATTGACACTTTTCCTAAAGAGAAAACCAAGAAATATCTTTCAATGTGGGATGGNTATCTCAATCCGAAATCCCCTGCCTACAANGAAAATCTTGCAAAGTCTGTCGGATCTAATTTCGAATACGTCCATACCTCCGGCCACGCTGATCCACACACTCTGAAGCAAATGTTTTGGGAAATCGATGCTAATATGATAATTCCAATGCACACTTCAAATCCACAAAAATTTCTTGAACATTTTCCGGAAAACGAATGGCCAATACGCTTAATCAAAGACGGAGAGACAATTGATTTAGAACAAGAAAATAATTGGAATGATAATTAAAACAAGTGATTAGATGAAGATTCTCCATCTGTCTGATACACATGGATGCCATCGTCGGCTTCGGGATCTTCCCGAAGCCGATATCATTGTACATTCCGGAGATTTCTGTATGGCTGGGACTGAAGATGAAGCTATTGATTTTATGAATTGGTTTTGCGATCTTCCATACACTCATAAGATTTTTATTGCAGGCAATCATGACGATTGTCTTTATGGTTCACAAATAGAAGGTCTTGACAAAAATACTCATTATCTGTGTAATTCANGTATTGAAATCGATGGAGTAAAGTTTTATGGCGTTNCNTTGTTTATGNANGATTGCATNANCNATCANCAGAATGCCAACTACTCAAAAATTCCTACTGATACCGATATCCTGATCACTCATGTACCCCCCTTTGGAATCTTAGATATTGACGATGGGGAAAATTATGGCAGCGAAGAACTGCTGACAAAAATAAGTTCACTCAACCTAAAAGCGCATCTTTTCGGACATATCCACTCACAATTCGGATCAGAAAATATCAATGGCACATTATTTTCCAATGGCTCAATCGTAGATTCAAATTACACTTCCCCAAGAACTCCAAGAATACTTTCTTTTATACAATAAACCTTTACTCGGGTCATAATGTCTAATAAGAAAAAACATTATGAAGAAGATAATACTTATTATTGCGCTTGTTTGTGGAATCTCCACAGTAAATGCTTATTCACAAGAAAACCTTGATAACTTTGAGCGGAGGTCTTCATTTCCTCGTCCAGGTCATCATGACCGCTCTCCTTATTTAGTATCTAACAATAAAGTGTTTTATGAAGGACGGGAGATCAAGGGGGCGTCGGCTATGAAGTTCGAGATTCTTCGCGATGGTTATGCAAAGGATGCTTGGAAAGTATTTTATCGTGGAGTAGAATTAAAGAATGCATCAAGCAATTCATTTAAGGTTTTGGGATATGGCTACGCCAAAGACTCTTGGAACGTATTTTTTGATGGCAAGAAGATTGACAAAGCCAGTGCGAACAGTTTCACCGTGCTATCTGACTGGTATGCCAAAGACACCTGGAACGTATTCTTCTACGGAGAAAGAATTGACAAAGCCAATGCCAATAGTTTTAGGGTGATTAAAGACGGTTATGCCAAAGACACCTGGAACGTATTCTTTGACGGTAAAAAGATAGACGGAGCCAGCCCCAATAGTTTCAAAGTGCTTCACGATGGATACGCAGAAGATACTTGGAACACCTATTACTACGGCAAAAAAATCAATTGAAACAAAATAATTTCTGCCCTAATCTCTAAAATTGTTTTGTTGATGAAACAAAATTAGCCAATTTTTGTTTCATCGACAAAACAAAATGAATTGAACTTTCCTCTATGAAGAAAGTATAAAAGATTTATATGAATGGTCTATTTATTTATATAGAAAGCGATTACTGAGACGGCAGTGCCGAGAATCATCGTGACAAGCAATGCTATAAGCACAATGAGCACTATAACTATCCAACGCTTTTTTATGCGTTTTTTTAGCCATTTATAGACTGCCGGACCGAGAGCAACCTCAAATCCGGCTATCAATATGCTGAAGATAACATCACTCATGTCAGTTTTTCTTTGCGGGGTCGCAAGTAAGGCTGATACCGAGTTTTTTGAAAATCTTGTGGTCCACTTCTCCGAGCATCACTGTAGAATGTGCCTGGCATCCGTCAAGCTCGGGTAGGGTCGCAAGTGCCTTCCGGCATTTCTCATCGTGCGTNCTGAGAACAGACAGAGCCACCAGAACCTCATCGCTGTGAAGACGAGGATTATGTCCTTTAAGATATGTAGTCTTTGTGTGCTGAATCGGCTCAATCATCTCTTGAGGTATCAGTTTCAGATCATGGTCAATNCCTGCCAGGTGCTTCACTACATTCAAGATTAGAGCACTGCTTGGCCCCAGAAGTTCGCTCTGCTCAGAAGTGATAATAGTGCCGTCAGCAAGTTCTATAGCGCTGCAGGGAAGTCCGCTTTTCTGTGATCTCTCTCTTGCTGCGCCAATGCAAGGACGATAAGTGGCATCGATCTTTGCTTGCTTCAAGAGAAGTGCAATCTTATTAACTTCAGATTCATTATCATCACCCTTAGCCATGTTGTTGAGGGCTGTGAAATAGCGACGTATGATCTCATTATTGGAGGCATGGCAGCACACTGCGTCATCACTGATGCAAAAACCTACCATGTTTACACCCATATCTGTCGGCGACTTATAAGGGTTATTGCCATAAATGCCCTCGAAGAGAGTATTGAGCACCGGGAAAATCTCAATGTCACGATTATAGTTGATAGCGGTCTTTCCATAAGCCTCAAGATGGAATGGATCGATCATATTGACATCATTGAGGTCTGCGGTGGCTGCTTCATATGCGATATTGACCGGATGTTTGAGCGGAAGATTCCATACAGGGAATGTCTCAAACTTAGCATAGCCAGCAGTCACTCCATGCTTATTCTCATTGTAAAGTTGACTGAGGCAAACAGCCATTTTACCGCTGCCGGGGCCCGGGGCTGTGACAATTACAAGTGGTCTGGAAGTCTTGATATAGTCGTTGTGGCCAAATCCTTCATCGGAGGCTATCAGTTCTACATTGGTAGGATAACCCTCAATGATGTAATGATAATAGACAGTGATGCCCATGCGCTCAAGTTTTGCGCGGAATTTGTCGGCACTGATCTGGCCNTTGTAATGGGTTACGCAAACAGAACCTACGTAGAAACCGAGGTTCTCAAATTCCTTGCGCAGACGGATTACGTCCATGTCGTAGGTGATACCAAGGTCGCTGCGCATCTTATTGCGCTCTATGTCGAGCGCACTGATGACAATGACTATCTCAGCCTGATCTTTCAATTTCTGAAACATCCGCAACTTGCTATCCGGTTGGAAACCAGGAAGCACATGACTTGCGTGATAGTCATCAAAAAGTTTACCACCGAGCTCAAGATAGAGCTTATTTCCGAAATGAGCGATTCTTTCCTGAATATGTTCAGACTGAATCTTAAGATACTTGTCGTTGTCGAATCCTTTTACCATAACGGAATGCAAAATTAATATTTTTTTTGCAAATTACACTATATTTTGCAAAAAAAGTACAACCCAGGATGGGGTTGTACTTTAATTTTTTTCTTTGGGAATTAATAAACAGGGCGTCCGTAATAGAAAAGGGTCCAAGCATCGCGTGCATAGCCGTTAGGAAGAATCTCGAATGTCACCGGATCAGCACCTTGAAGAACTCTACCGAGATAGTATACATTCCAGGCATCGCGTGCATAACCATAGTCAAGCACTTGGAAGGTAGGAATATTTACGGCATTCATGATGATTCCGTTGAAGATCACGTTGGCAGTTCCTATCACATAAGCAAGACTCGGATTGGGAATCGGTGGAACATAAGGTCTTGGATTACGCGGAGGCACCGGGCGAAGATGTGGAGGCGGCGGGGTCGGACGTGATGGACGATATCCGGCTCCTACACCGGGACGCGGAGCACTATGTATCGGCTTCCCGGGACGATAGTCATTGTGATGACCGTTATTTCCGGGGCGATAATTATTATTCGGTTTTACATTATTTCCAGGGTGCTTGTTGACATTGTGGTTGCCGTTNTTGCCGGGNCGTTTATTTCCATTATTGCCCGGTTTTGAGCCATTATTGTGATTGCCACTGTTGCCAGGACGGCCATTTCCACGATTCTGCTCAGTTTTGTTGCCNCCACGGTGATTGCCACCCTTATTATGGTCAGCATTTATATTACCAATTCCTAAAGAGAGGGAGAGAGCCACGATAAGTAAAATTTTCTTCATAACTCAGTCATTTTATAGGTTTGTTTTACTTATTAGAGTCATCAGGTTGCAAAAAGTTTAAATAATATTAGTTAAAAATTATAAATGAAACCCGACCCTCAACATAATGGGAGCCGGATTTCAAAAGGATAAGTTAGTGGGTTATACGTTAGTCTTCTGTTTGAGATTCTGCATAAGCCTTGAGGAGTTTCTCCTGCACATCGCCAGGCACGAGTTCATAACCTGCAAATTGCATTGAGAATGATCCGCGGCCGCCGGTGATGGAACTGAGAGCAGTGCTATAGCTTGCCATCTCCTTAAGAGGCACTTTTGCCTGGAGTTTCTGTATACCATGCTCGGCATCCATACCCATGATGATAGCACGGCGACCCTGAAGCTCGCTCATTACATCACCGAGGTAATCATCCGGAACGAGAACTTCCACATCATAGATAGGCTCAAGGATCTTAGGATTTGCCTCACGGAACGCCTGAGAGAATGCGTTGCGCCCTGCAAGACGGAAAGAAATTTCATTGGAGTCAACAGGGTGCATCTTGCCGTCGTAGATCATCACACGAACGTCGCGAGCGTAGCTGCCTGTAAGAGGACCTTGCTCCATGCGGTCCATAAGACCCTTAACGATAGCAGGGATGAAGCGAGCATCGATAGCACCACCTACGATACAGTTGTAGACGAGAAGTTTGCCACCCCAATCAAGAGGTATTTCTTGCTTGTCGCGGACATTCATCTTGAATTCCTGGCTACCGAACTTGTAGCTGTCCGGCTCAGGCATACCTTCAGTATAAGGTTCGATAATCAAGTGCACTTCACCGAACTGACCGCTACCACCAGACTGCTTCTTGTGGCGATAGTCTGCACGGGCTGCCTTCGTGATAGTCTCACGATAAGGTATCTTCTGCTCCTCGAATACGATAGGAAGTTTATCATTATTCTCTATTCTCCACTTGAGAGTGCGGAGGTGGAATTCACCCTGACCTTTGACGAGAGTTTGCTTAAGTTCTTTGCTCTGCTCTATCACCCATGTTGGATCCTCTTCATGCATACGTGTAAGGATACCTGCGAGTTTTTCTGCATCGCTCTCTGTGACCGGCTTGATGGCACGAGTATATTTAGGAGCAGGATATTTGATGAAATCAAACTTGTATTCGCAACCCTTTTCGTCAAGAGTATTGCCGGTGCGCACATCTTTAAGTTTCACAGCTGCACCTATATCGCCAGCCTCAAGAGCATCTATCGGAGTGCGGATCTGACCACACACGGTAAAGATCTGAGCAAGACGCTCTTTGCCACCACGGTCTACATTCTCAAGGTCAGCTCCTGCCTTAAGAGTACCGCTCATCACCTTGAAGTATGAAACTTCACCAATATGCGGTTCTACAGAAGTCTTGAAGAAGAAAACGCTTAGCGGACCGTTGGCATCAGGCTTTACAGATATTCCGTCAACAGTCTCGGGAGCGGGCATATCATCAACGAAAGGACAAACATTACCAAGGAATTCCATCATGCGGCGCACGCCCATGTCCTTACCTGCGCTGACGCAAATAACCGGGAATATTGAACGCTCTACAAGACCTTTTCTGATACCCATACGGAGATCATCCTCGGTAAGCGGTTCGTCACCGAAAAATTTATCCATGAGGCCTTCGTCGTTAGCAGCGGCTGCTTCCACGAGGATTCCGTTGAGTTCTTTTGCTTTTTCCATCTGGTCGGCCGGAATATCGGAGATAGTAGGCACTCCTCCATCAGGACCCCATTCATATTTCTTCATGAGAAGAACGTCGATAATGGCATTGAAGCCAGGACCGGCATTGATAGGATATTGGATAGCGACTACATTATTACCGAAATGCTCACGGAGTTGCTCCATAACATTGTCGTAGTCCACTTTCTCTCCATCCATCTTATTGAGAGCAAAGATTACAGGCTTGTTAAGCTTCGCAGTAGTGCGGACAATATTTTCAGTACCAACTTCAACACCATATTCAGCATCTACAGTGACCACACCTATGTCGGTCACTCCGAGAGCAGTGTAGGCATTCCCTACGAAGTCATCAGCACCCGGACAGTCGATGATGTTGAGTTTCTTATTATTGAATTCTGCGGCAAACACTGTGGAAAAAACTGAATAGCCGTATTCTTTTTCTACCGGGAAGTAATCGGAAACAGTGTTGCCGCCGGCGACAGTGCCGCGACGTTTGATCACACCACACTCATAAAGCATAGACTCAGCAAGGGTGGTCTTGCCTGACCCCTTGGAACCAAGGAGCGCTATGTTCTTGATTTCATTAGTTTTGTAGACCTTCATGGATAAAAATTTTATAGGTTTCTGTGTGGAGAAGAGGTCACAAATACGACTCTTTCGCATTTGCGGTCGCAATTTAGCAATAATTTTGGAATAATGAGCAATTTTTTGATATGTTGTAAAACATATTTATAAAATAAATGACATCCCGGCTATAGAAAGCCAGGATGCCATNNATTATAACACTCTATAGAGGAATTATTTTAGAGCCAACGTACGTAAGCGAAGTCCATGCGGTGTGGGAGCATTGGATTCTTAGGATACATACGGAGTGCGTAGCGATATGTTGCTGCATCAGTGAGTTTCTCGTCGAGCTCATAGTTTACGATTGATCCGTTTTGAGCTACGATCTTAAGCTGCTTGGTGCCAGCGAAGTCAGAAACGCCGTCGTGCTCCTTATAGCTTACGAGCTCTACTCCTATTGAGTCACCAAGACCCTTGGTGTCGAGAGTGCACTTCACGCAGAAATCACTGCCTGTGTGATAAGTATTGTTGATGCTCTCATTGTAGTCTACAGCAAGCACCTCAATCTGATCCCACTTAGAAGCCACAGTTTCTTTCCAAGCCACTATCTCACGTGCCTTAGCAAAGTCGTGTGCCTTAAGTTCTGCCGCACGCTTAGCCTCCGGCTCGTAGAAACGAGAGATGTAGTCGTCAAGCTGACGCTTCATNGTGAAGTGAGGAGCAATGTTTCCGATTGAGCGCTTGATATACTGTATCCATTCCGGAGAATACCCCTTGTAGTTCTTATCATAATATAGAGGGATAATCTCATTTTCAAGCATAGAATAGATAGTGGCAGCATCAAGTTTATCCTGCTGAGACTGATCAGTAAACGTACGCTTCTCAGTGAGCGCCCAACCAGCCTGCTCGTCAAACTTATAGCCTTCATACCACCAACCGTCGAGCACTGAGAAGTTGAGCACACCGTTCATCTCAGCTTTCTCTCCGGATGTACCGGAAGCCTCGAGTGGACGAGTCGGGAAGTTAAGCCAAACGTCTACACCTGTCACAAGGCGTTTTGCAACAATCATGTTATAGTCTTCAAGGAAGATGATCTTACCGAGGAACTGCGGCATGCGGCTTATCTCCATGATATGCTTGATCAAGCCTTGGCCGGCACCGTCAGCAGGGTGAGCCTTACCGGAGAAGATGAACTGTACGGGACGATCCTTGTCGTTTACAATCTTAGCAAGACGGTCAAGGTCGTTGAAGAGAAGGTGAGCACGCTTGTAAGTAGCGAATCGACGTGCAAATCCAAAGATAAGAGCGTTAGGATTGATCTTATCCATAATCTGCATTACTGCTGATGGGTCACCCTGATTGCGAAGCCACTTCTCACGGAAGTCTTTACGAACGAAGTTGATAAACTTGTTCTTAAGAGTCATACGCATGTTCCAGATTTCATCATCTCCAACCTTGAAGATACCCTTCCATGCTTCAGGATTACTCTGATCTTCAAACACTTTTGGACCAAGTTTCTCTGCATAGAATTCCTTCCATTCTGATGCAGCCCAAGTCGGCATGTGAACGCCGTTGGTGACGTAGCCTACATGGCTTTCAGCGGGGTCGTAGCCCTTCCAAACACCGGCAAACATCTTCTTGGAAACTTCACCGTGGAGCCAGCTTACACCGTTTGCTTCCTGGCAAGTGTTGAGTGCGAAAACACTCATAGAGAATTTCTCATTGCTATCCGGATTCTCACGACCCATATTCATGAGGTCTTGCCATGAGATGCCAAGTTTTGCAGGATATTCNCCCATATATTTGCCGAAAAGGCCTTCATCGAAATAGTCGTGGCCTGCAGGCACCGGAGTGTGGACAGTGTAAAGTGANCTTGCGCGCACCACTTCAAGAGCCACGTTGAATGGGAGATGATCATTCTGCACATATTCCACAAGACGCTGGAGGTTGAGAAGAGCAGCATGACCCTCATTAGCATGATAGATATCAGTGTGGATACCAAGTTTATTAAGCATATACATACCACCGATACCGAGCAAATATTCCTGCTTGATACGGTTTTCCCAGTCGCCGCCATAGAGTTTGTGAGTGATAGGGCGGTCAAACTCAGAGTTCATGTCAAAGTCGGTATCGAGAAGATAAAGCTTCATGCGGCCTACATTGACACGCCAAACGTGGCAGTAGATGATGCGTCCCGGGTAAGGAACTTCAAGAATCATAGGCTGGCCATCTTCGCCAAGCACTGCCTCAATTGGGAGCTGGTCGAAGTTCTGTGGCTCATAGTTAGCTATCTGCTGGCCATCAATGCTGAGACTCTGCTGGAAATAACCGTAGCGATAAAGGAAACCAACAGCGGTCATATTGATGCGGGAATCAGAAGCCTGCTTGATATAGTCGCCGGCAAGAACACCGAGGCCACCTGAATAAATCTTGAGGCAAGAGCAAAGACCATATTCCATAGAGAAATAAGAAACGGAAGGAAGGTCGTTGCGCATTGGCTGCTTCATGTAGTCTTGGAAAGATTTGTAGACTTTCTCTATGCGGTCCATCCAAAGCTTATCATTCTGTATTTCTTGGAATCTTTCGTAGCTAAGCTGTTGGAGGAGCATCACCGGGTTTTCACCTGTGCTGCGCCATAGGTCATGGTCAAGGTCGCGGAAGAGGTTCTTGCCCTCGCTGTTCCAAACCCACCAAAGGTTTTTAGAGAGTTCCTCAAGCGGACGAAGCTTCTTGGGGAGAGAATTAGATACCACCATATTGTGCCACTGGGGCTGGTTGGTGTTGCTTACTTGAAGTTTCATATCTTACTTATTTTAGATTTTTTCTTATATATTTTACTTCTCAGGACCTTGGATATTTCAAAGTCACTGAAATCATTTATTTTTCATTCTTTTGTTGCGATTCTGCTCTGCTACTTGGAAAGCCTCATCATATTTTGAGATGAAGAGTTTCCAGTCGGCGAGTGCCGCAGTAGTGGAAGCAGCCTTAGAGCAAACCTCAACTGTCTTTTTGTCAGCGCCGGAGAAGGCCTCAAGAGTATGGGCTATCGCCTTTACAGTGTCCCAATAACTATTGTCATTGCGAGGAGCCACCACTACCCCGGTTTTCTTAAGCGACTCAAGGTGAGCATCACTCTTTTCTCCTGCTACATCAGATTCCACCCATTGACCGAAACCGGACTTGTCTGTAGTCACGGTAGGAACTCCGAAAGCGATGCTTTCGAGAGGAGTATATCCCCATGGTTCATAATATGAGGCAAACACTGTGATGTCGAGAGCCGGAAGAATGTCGTAGTAAGAGATATTCACTATGCCGTCTGCCCCATCGAGATAACAGGGAATGAAAATTGTTTTCACCTGTCCGTTTCCNGCAAGCTGACNGTCCCNTTGCAGTTGANCGATACGGCAGCAAGCCTGATCTGAATCCTCATTATTGAGGCGGTGGGTCAGATAGTCGGGAGAAACTTTAAGATCTCCGTTTTGATAGAGGTCGATGAGGAGTTCTCCATTTGGCTCNCTCACCCAAGCCGGAACNAGCACCAATGCGAGGATGTCTCGACGTGAAGAGGCTCCTGTGCGTGAAAGTTCTGCCATGGAGTCAAGGAACACGTCGATACCCTTGTTGCGGTATTCGTTTCTTCCTGATGTAGCAATTATTAGGGTTTCATCACTCCATTTCCTACCTGTCATTTTCTCTGCAATTTCGAGCAAACGTTTTCTACCAGCATTACGGAGCATGGTATATTGACGTTTTGATGGGACGAAATCCGGTTCAAAACCGTTTGGAGTCACCACCTCAGGTCGTTTGTCAAGAAGTTGTGCGCATTCGTCGGCAGTCAATGTGCTGACAGCAGTGAAACAGTCGGCATTGATGGCTGCTGCTTTCTCCACGGAGTGTTTTGCCTCCATGTTTAGTTCGCGAGCCATTTGGTCGCCATTGTATCCGCTGAAATATTCGTAAAGATTCTTGCCGTTTCCGCAAATGGAGCGTCCGATTGATGTTGCGTGNGTAGTGAANAGGCTNGCTGCCTCCGGCATGATTTTGCGAAGCCAGAGAAGGCCCATTCCTGTGGTCCACTCATTGAAATGAGCAAGTACGTCTTTGTCATTGGCTCCAAGATGCTTAGCAAGCGCTTGCATCGTAATGGCTGCAGCCACTCCGAAGGCACAGCCTTCCGGGTAGTCGCCATAGCAATGGAGCGAATCCACTCCAAACATCTGCCACATTTCTCCATATATATCGTTGAGAACGGGATAAACGCCATCAAACTTTATGAGAACTACAATGGGCGTACCTGGCACATTCCAACGACCTGCGCGGAGAGTTATGCCATAAGGGAGCTCAAGTTTTGCAGCATTCTTGAGAAGTGTCTTAGATTCTTTAAAATATGGAGATGGGGTGTCATCAGTCCAGACATCGGGACCGATGAATATGAGATTATCGCCAAATTGCTCTTTAAGCACTCGCGCTTTTG
>WFLX010291313.1_pt1 | contig 11803 bp, 7 predicted proteins | sample 4967041 | NCBI WGS metagenome assembly WFLX01 (sample SAMN12857096, study PRJNA449069) | gut metagenome | isolation source: stool from male and female vole | host: Microtus ochrogaster | place: USA:Florida | collected 2017 | reverse complement strand
ATGAGATAGCGTCACCCAGTAATCTGGAATATGTACCCATTCGTTGACCGTCACGAGTCTCAGCATTGAACTTCCGATAAAGTTCAGCAATCGGCTCTGACTTCCCACGACATAACTGACNCATACGATCGAGAAGACCCTTCGGATCAAGATGATTGACTATTACTTCTGAATCTTTGNAAATATAAACCATATAGAACGGATGCAATCTNTTCTTCTTGTCTATATTAATATCGTNNTTACGGTTCTTCAAAACGAAAATAACACCGGGAGGCGTTGATTTACCGGCAAGAGTCAAGGCATGAAGTCCCATAGGCGTATGCTCGATATCAATGCCACTGCGCATGTATTCCAGGAGATCAAGACGGAACTCATTAAGACCTAAATCCATAATTGAGACACCCGTACTCATCTCTTCAATGTCCACGATTTCCTCTTTCAGCCTTTCCAACTGGTCACGGCGATACTTCAAATCCCCCTGTTCTTCAGCGGTCAAAGGATTATCATCACCTGAAGCAGTAAGTACTGATACTTTCATTCTTGCCTCGACACGACCTTTCAGGTTTATGTAATCGTCGAGATCCATGTCGGGCCAAAAGTTGACAAGCTGAATCTTCTCGTTTCGGGAACCAATGCGGTCAATACGTCCGAAACGCTGAATTATCCGTACCGGATTCCAGTGTATATCATAGTTGATGAGGTAATCACAATCCTGTAAGTTCTGCCCTTCGGATATACAGTCTGTGGCAATCAATACATCAATCTCTTCATTTAGCTTCGGATAAAGAGTTGCCCTGTCTTTGGAGATAGGCGAAAACAAAGTCAATACCTTGTTGAAATCCAACTTTTCCCTAAGTCTTAGCGTAGAACGTGCCTCAATATCTCCCGACACAATAGCTGTATTAAGACCGGTACGTTCCTTGATAAGTGGAGCTATATTGTCGTAGATGTATTGGGCTGTATCTGAAAAGGCGGTGAAAACTATCACTTTCTTGTTGTCTCTATTGATCGGATTGGCAAATTTTTCCCTTATAACCTCAAGAAGCATTAGAAGCTTACTATCATGATCGGGAGTAATGTCACCGAGCATGTAGAGAAGTGTGTCAAGATTATCAAGGTCTTTTTCCAGATATCTGCGCCATTGGATATAGTCCATATCCTCCAAGGCTATCTTAGTCTTTTTATTACCAATAAAGACACTGTCTTCTCTTTCGTCAAAGTCGAGACCGAATGAATAATCATAGTCTTCAATTGCCGGACTGTCCAATTGCCGTGCTTTAAGGTTATCAATAGCTTCAATCGTTTTAGCAAGGTATTTCCGTATTCTCTCCAGTGTGAGTCGGAAAGAATTGATAGAACTTTCAAGACGTTTGAGTAGATTGATACTCATTAGTTGGCGTATGCCCCTTTCTCGCCCTGCTCTTGCAAGATTACCGAATCGTCCGTCCTCTCTCGTCTCCATATACTTTTCTAACTTGCTCGGAAGAATAAAATCAGAAGGTGTATAGATGGCAAGATTAAGTTCACTGACACTGACAAAAATATCGTTGAAGTCAACAGTCTTAGAGAGGTCCGTGAGCTTGGGAATTTTCGAAAGTGGTTTCAATCGTGCCGGAAATTTACCAATGTCAGACGTGTCGTAATACTGCTCAATATGCTTACGGCTACGGGCTATCGTGACGCTATCAAGAACTTCAAAGAAATCGAAATTCAGCATCTCCAAAAGAGAAGCTGTAGTGCGTTCTTCCGCAGGAAATTTTGACCATTTGTTGAATGCCGCCTGAGCCTGACGGAATATTTCTTCCAATGAGGTGTTAGTGGTAAGCAATGCGTCAAGTTTTGATGAATCACCTTCATAAGCCAATGCAAGTTGATTGCGAAGGTCATTGAAGCGATTGTTGACCGGGGTAGCCGACAACATAAGGACCTTAGTCTTGACTCCTGCCCGAATAACTTTGTTCATCAACTGAAGATAACGGTTATCACGAGGATTCTCGTCATTCTCATCTGTGGTTACTTTCCCACCATTGCGAAAGTTATGGCTCTCGTCAATCACCACGAGATCGTAGTTACCCCAATTGATATGTTCCAGATCAAGACCGTTGCTTTGACCGGACTGGCGCGAAAGATCGGTATGATAGAGAATATCATAACGTAAGCGATCGGCAACAAGCGGATTATTCTTATAATTACTCCGGTATGTAATCCAGTTATCGTGAAGTTTCTTCGGACATAGCACCAACACTGACTTGTTGCGGTTCTCGTAATATTTGATTACGGAAAGTGCAGTGAACGTCTTGCCGAGACCCACTGAATCCGCAAGTATACAGCCGTTATACTTTTCGAGCTTATTGATTATGGCAAGTGCCGCGTCTCGCTGGAAATTATATAGTTTATTCCAGATGACGCTTGACTTGAATCCTGTAGCTTCATTGGGTAACACGTCTTCAGAAATATCTTCAAGAAACTCGTTGAAAATATTGTAGAGTGTAACGAAGTAGATAAACTCCGGTGAATTTTCTTTATATGCATTCGTGATGTTATCAAGCACCTGTTCTGTGACAACCTGCAACAACCCACTGTCATTCCAGATTTGATTGAAAATATGTAGGTATTGTTGAGTAAAGGGAGCTTCCATCTTTGTAATGGCAGTTGCCAGATTATTACCTCTTTCACAACCTAACTCTACGGTCGTAAAACCAGTAAGTGGCATATAAGTCGTTTCATCGACAGTGGCAAAAGCCGGCATCCCTGCATTGGTGCGGTTAGACTTGAAACATGCTTTTTTTCTTATCCAGTCAGCACACTCTTTGGCAACTGCTTTAAGGGATAGCTCATTCCGGAGTTTGATTTCAAACTCTGAGCCGTATAGATCTCGTTCACGGTTCAGACGTGGGATATAGAACTCTCGCTTTTGTTTGTCTGCTTTTTCTGTGATAAAGGACGGGGAAGTGAAGATGAAGCGCAATTCAGAAATATCCCCCAACTGTTCTTTCAACTCCTGGAAAGCATAAATAGAAAAACTTGACGCAGCAATCGCAACCTTTGAGCCTGAGCGCAAGGTCGCAATCATATCTTCTTTAAGCGTCTTGTTTATGTTATCTATTATTTCCATTCAAAAAATAAGGAACATCTATGTAGCATCTGAAGGCCGACCAAAGCTTGTAACGACTACAAGGATGTTCGCAAAGTTTATTGGCTCTCGCCGTATGTCTTTGTATTTAATGACAGGTCATTTTCAGAATTTCGTCACTATATCGCAAATTTAAATAAAAATCCTGAGAGTTTCACATCCACAATTAATAATCCGTTTAAATTTAGAAGAAATGACTTTAATTGGAAACGGACAATAGACCATATTGATAACAATATGTCTGTTTTTCCTTTAAAACTTATCTTTTCGTACTCAAATTAACATTAATTATGATTTTACTGATTAANTTTGNCAGTGATTNGTATTTTCTTTGCAAAAAAAATATAATGNCCATGAAAAAAGCCGAAACAGTTATTTCTCATATNTATCATGATGACAATAAAAATCAACCGGTTAAACCACAGGATAACCCTGATTATTCCGAAGANGGATGGCATATTCAGACGAATGAAGNCCANTGTGAGGGAGTAGNAAAGTTAGCTGCTGAATTTGCTGCTNAATTTGATATGGCNTCCTGGNGATCTATGCTGGGTTATCTGCATGACAGAGGTAAAGAAAGCGAAGGATTTCAAGCTTATATAAGACGTACCTCAGGATTTGATCCTTCGGCTTATTCGTCTCAATCTCACTTTCATAGTAATATAGGAAGTGTGATTGCCCATCAGATTCCATACGATAGATTTTATTGGTTATCCAATCCAATAGCGGGTCATCACAGTGGTTTATATAATATTGATGAGTTGGAACTCGACTTAAGCAACCCTTTGCCTAACGATGTCTCAAAGGAAATACCCGATATTTCTCTTTCTTTACCAAAATTTAAGCTCCTAAAAGAAGAGACTTCACATCTTTCCAGAATGTTATTCTCATGTCTGGTGGATGCTGACTGGCTTGACACCGAGAGTTTCATGCAGCCGGAGAAAGCAGCTGTCAGAGGTAATTTTTCAACACTTGAAGAACNCNAAGAAAAGNTACAAAGCTATCGCGACTCTCTGGCCACCCTACCCTCTTCTCCATTAAATAAGTTGCGTAATGAAATTCAACAAAGATGTGAAAAAGCAGCCTCGCTTGAACCGGGATTTTTTGAACTTACCGTACCTACGGGTGGTGGTAAAACTATAGCTTCAATGATATGGGCCCTGAAACATGCAATTAAATTTAATAAAAAAAGAATAATAATTGCATTACCTTTTACCAGCATTATTACACAAACGGCCGCCACCTTAAAGAATATTTTTGGAGAAAACAATGTCATAGAACATCACAGTGCTTTGAATGAGGAAGTCACTGATGACAAATCACTCTTAGCGTGTGAAAACTGGGATGCACCTATAATTGTGACTACCAACGTACAACTTTTCGAATCAATGTTTTCAAACCGTCGGTCGTCATGCAGAAAACTCCATTCTGTTGTTAATAGTGTGATAGTACTCGATGAGGTTCAGGCCCTCCCCCTCTCTTTTTTACAGCCTATTATTAACGGAATGAAAACATATTCAAAGATATTCGGTACATCTTTTTTATTCTGTACAGCAAGTCAACCTATTCTCGATGGTAAACGTAAAGGATGTAATGAGGCAATATTCGATGGTATTGAAAAAAAGCAAATTCGTTCTATCATAAACACTGATCTCAAACTTCATGAACAGCTCCGTAGAGTCAAGATCATCATCGAAGATGGGAAATATTCTTACTCTTCTTTAGCTGAAGAACTGAAAAAACATAAGAGAGTTCTTTGCATTGTAAGTTCACGGCGTCATGCGAAAGAATTATATAAAGAACTTATTAACATAGATGACTCTACGCCGATTTTCCACTTATCAAGATCAATGTGTTCTTCACATATTCTCAAGACAATTGAAGAGATTAAAAATATTTTGGCTGACACAGACAAAGGCATCAGAGTAATCTCCACCCAACTTATTGAGGCAGGAGTGGATATTGATTTCCCGGTAGTCTATCGTCAATTGACAGGACTGGATTCCGTCCTACAAGCGGCAGGAAGGTGTAATCGAGAAGGTAAACTCGAGGAAGGGACCACTTTTGTATTTGCTTTTCAAGAAGGCAGAGAAATGGGTACATTACGTATAGCAACTGATACCATGAAAGACATGATCTCTGTTTTTCCTGAAGCTGATTGGTTCTCTCCTGATGTTATGCGCCAATATTATGAAAGGCTTTATTTCAAAACTCCTTATTTTGATAAGGAAAAAATCGAAGAATTACTCAAAAATCCGGAAACATGTCAATTTGAAGAGGCTTCAAAAAGATTTTCTTTAATAAATGAAAATGGAATCAATATTATTGCTAACTTTGGGGAGGCGGAAAAGCTGATAAAACGCTTGAAATATGTCGGACCATCACGTAGATTATCACGTCAATTAGGCAGATACAGTGTCAATGTTCCGGAGCGCACTTTCAAAGAGTTCTATAAAGCCGGGTTAATTGAAGAGCCATTACCGGGTTTCTATTACATTCCTTTAAAAAGCCAATATGATTCATCAATTGGTCTGAAATCAGAAAATGATTACTTGGATCAATATTTAATTATTTAATACCACATATAAAGATCATCTATATATTATATTATGGCACCAACTGAATATTACGATAAAGAATACGGACTTGAAATATGGGGGGATTACGCCTGTTTTACTCGTCCTGAATTAAAAGTGGAACGGGTTAGTTATGATGTCATTACACCATCAGCCGCCCGTAATATTTTCCAAGCTATTTTTTGGAAACCGGCTTTTGATTGGGAAATTACAAGAATCGAAGTGGTTAACCCCATTAAATGGCTTTCAATACGAAGAAATGAAGTGGGTGCTGTAGGGGCCGGAAGTGCCAATGCAAAACCAATCATTGCCACAGAAAAACGCCAGCAGAAAAATACTTTGATGCTAAGAGACGTGAAATACCGTATCTATGCAAAGTTAGTATATATCCCCCCTAAAAAAAGAAAAAACGAGCAGGCAAGAAAAGCAGGTCCGGATGAGAATCCAAAAAAATATCAGGAGATGTTTGAAAGGAGAGCTGCCAACGGTCAATTTTTCACATCGCCTTATTTAGGTACCCGTGAATGTAGTGCATATTTTAAATTATTGGATAATGATGCAAAAGATGGTGCTGATCTTCTGAAAGAAACACGAGATTTTGGACTGATGCTTTATGATATGGATTTTAGTGATCCTAAAAACATTATGCCTATGTTTTTCAGGGCAAAAATGGATAACGGTGTAATAGAAGTTCCATCTAAAGACAGTGAGGAGATTTTGAGATGATTCTAAAAAGTTTATATGATTATGCTCAATCCAGTAGTGATTCCATACCTCCCGGCGGTATGGAATGGAAAGAGATAGAAAATGTAATTGTTATAGACTCTGACGGAAAATTTAAACGCTTTGAGTCAAAAAGAATAGATAAGACAAAATGTGCCCGCTTCTTGGTAGCAAAAGGTGTTAAAAGAACTTCGGCACCTCTATCAAATATCCTTTGGGATAATGCCAAATATGTGTTAGGCAAAGGAGATAAGAAAGGTAAATGTAAAGCCCTGTTTATCGATATCGTTAAAGATATTCATTCCAAACATCCGGATGATGCTTCTATTTCGGCTCTATTGAAATTTTATACCTTGCCTGAAAATGAGCAAAATGAAAGAATGGCTGAAGATCCTTTATTTTCCAAAGTGGAGGAATCGTTGAGTTCTAATTTCAGTTTCCGTTATGAACCGGACAATCTGCTCATCGCAGAAAAAGAATATCTCTTTGATCATCTTCTCGGTGAGAAAGATGAAGAAGCGGAATCTGCACGTTGTCTGATAACCGGAGAGTACGGTCCTATAGTCAGAACAACCACACCTACCCCGTTACCTGACAACTCTCCTATGGCCGCCCTGGTAGCTTTTCAAGTTAATTCCGGANACNATTCTTATGNAAAGAATCAGGCATATAATTCTCCTATTTCAGTTAAAGCTGAGGNGGCTTACTCTGCAGTGTTGAAAAAATTTCTTGGAAAAGACTCACGTAATAAAGTCCGTTTAGGTAACCGTATGCTTCTTTTCTGGGGTAGCGGAGATAAGTCGCTCGAGGAGGAAGTAGAAAATGGACTTATGAGCATGTTTGAAATTCCTGATAAGAAATCAACTGATCTTGATGAAAAAATCTATAAAGTAAACAAACTCTTCAAGTCTATTTTTTCAGGAGACATAAAGACAACTCTCGAAGATCGCTTTCACATACTTGGTCTGGCTCCAAACACCGGCCGTATTGCAGTTGTGTTATGGATGGATTGCTTATTGAAAGAGTTTGCTGAAAAGATTCTTCAACATTTTGACAATATGGAAATTGTTGATAATCGTCCTCTAGATAAGCGACGCCCTTATGTAGGTGTTTACTCCATGGTCTCAGCAGTGACTCAAGGGGGTAAGATATCTGATGCTCTCCCTAATCTTGTAGATGAGACAATCAAAGCCATTATCTATGGAACACCTTATCCCATTACATTATTCACGGGAGCCCTGCAACGAATTAGAGCCGAACTATCGGATATGAATCCGACTATACAACGAGTTGCTTTATTGAAAGCTTACATAAATAGAAAAGAAAACAAATTATCAAATAATAAACCCCTAAACGTCATGCTTGATAAAACAAACACCAATCCCGGTTATCTGTGTGGCAGATTGACCGCAGTCTTAGAGAAAATACAGACTGATGCCAATACGGGTGACTCAATCCGTACAAGATACATGGGTGCTGCTTCAGCTACCCCGGCCGCCGTATTACCTGCTATGCTCAATCTCTCCCTTCATCACTCCGAGAAATTATCTGAAGGAAGCCGTATCTATTTTGAACAACTTAAACAAGAAATTATAGACAAGCTTTCAGCTAACGGATTTCCTCCCCATCTTGATCTCACTGACCAGGGACGCTTTTTTGTCGGTTACTATCATCAACGTGCTGATTTATATACAAAAAAAGAAAAATAACTTAGAAATAATATTTCAAAATGGCAGAATTAAAAAACAGAATTGATTTCGTCTACATTTTTGATGTACAAGACGGAAATCCAAATGGAGATCCTGATGCAGCCAATCTTCCACGAGTAGATGCCGAAACCGGGAATGGTCTCGTTACTGATGTGTGTCTTAAACGCAAAATCCGTAATTATGTAGACGTTGCAAAGAAAGGAGAACCCTCCTTTGATATATTTATCCAGGAAGCAGCAGTCTTGGATAACCGTGTAGAGGAAATCTACAAAACCGATAGTGTTAAAAAAGCTGAGAAAGCTAAACAGAAAGATGCCGCCAAACAAGCACTTTGCGATCGTTACTACGATATCCGGGCTTTTGGTGCAGTCATTGCCACAAAAGATAAGCAAGGTCAAGTAAGAGGTCCCATTCAGCTTACGTTCGGTCGCTCTGTCGACCCTGTTGTGAGTATCAATCATGCGATTACCCGCATGGCTGTGACAAAAGAGAGCGATAAAGAGAAAGAACGTACAATGGGCCGTAAAGCTACCGTACCTTATGGTCTCTATGTCGTTCACGGGTTTGTCAACGCCAATCTTGCAAATCAAACCGGATTCAACCAGGATGATCTTCAACTTTTATGGGATGCTCTCACAAATATGTTTGATAATGATCGCTCCGCTTCACGTGGTTTAATGGGGGCACGAAAATTGATCGTATTTGAACATTCCTCTAAGCTTGGTAGTGCACCCGCACATAAACTCTTTGATCTTGTTGATGTACACAAAAAACCGGAGGTTAATTCACCACGAAGCTTCGAAGACTATGTGGTGACAATAGATAAAGACAATCTTCCAACGGGCGTTACGATCAAAGAAATAATATGACAATTAATCGTCATTTATTATTGAATTATTAAATGAGTTCATCCGTTGAAATTCCTTCATTCTATTCAGAAGAAGAAATGTTACAATTGTCGGGGATACAACATTATGTGTTCTGTCCCCGACAATGGGCTTTAATCCACATAGAGCAACTTTGGGCTGATAATTCTCTTACCACAGAAGGTGCATTACTTCATCAGAATGTTGATAATCCTGCCATTCGAGAAATAAATGGAAGTGACATAATAACCCTTAGGGGTCTTAGACTTGCCTCAACAAAACTCGGATTAACAGGGATTGCAGATGCTGTTGAAATCCATCCGTTTGACAATGCTCCACATGGAAAAAAGTCGATATTAAACAGTAAACTGTTCAGTGCACTTCCGATAGAATATAAACGCGGAAAACCGAAAACAACTGATTGTGATCGAATTCAAGTGGTTGCACAGGCAGTTATTCTTGAGGAAATGCTTTCAATAACTGTTGACCGTGGTGCTATATTCTATTGGGAAACAAGACATCGGGAATATTTTGAAATAACAACTAATTTGAAGAAACGGGTAAAAGAAATTTCAGATGAAATGCACTCCATAGTTAATAGTGGAATCATACCAACTGTAATCAAAAAAAGCTATTGTAAAAATTGTTCGATGGTTGATTATTGTCTTCCATCTTTGACGGGTAAGAGCGCAAAGAAATATCTTTCAGATGCAATAAACTCTATTAGCATTGAAACATGAAGAAATTATTGAACACATTATACGTGACAACGCCCGAATCGTATCTAAGTAAAGACGGGACCAATGTGGTTATTTCTTTAGAAGGAAAAGAGATCTTTCGAATTCCAATTAATAATCTTGAATCTATATTTACATTTGGATATCAAGGCGCCAGCCCGGGAGTAATGCGCCTTTGTGCCGAAAATGGTGTAAGCCTCTCATTTTACTCTCCAAACGGGCGATTTATAAGTAGATGTCAGGGTTCTGTCAATGGTAATATCTTGTTAAGAAAGCGCCAGTTTGAGATATTGAATGACAAAGAGGAAAAAGAAAGACTGGCAACACGTTTTATATTGGGTAAGATAATTAATTCAAGAGTAATACTCAGACGTTTTATCAGAGACTATCCGTCACATAAAAACAGAAGTGATATTGAAATAATCACAGATAATTTACGCAGACTTACGCTGAGACTTAATAGTTCCTACGACTTAGCAACATTGAGAGGTATTGAAGNAGAGGCTGCCGCAGCCTACTTCTCAGTTTTCAATTACTTGATTCNAAATCCGGGAGCTTATTTCNAATTTTCAACACGCAACCGACGACCTCCTACAGATCCCGTAAACGCAATGTTGTCATTTGGTNATTCACTATTGGCAANTGATTGTGCTTCGGCATTAGAAGGTGTCGGGTTAGATCCCGCAGCAGGTTTTATGCACACTTTAAGACCCGGTCGAAATTCTTTAGCATTAGATTTAATGGAAGAAATGAGATGTTATATCGTCGATAGATTAGTTCTGTCTATGATTAATAATCGTCAAGTTTCTTCTAATGACTTTAAAATTCATACGGATCAATATGACTCTACTAAGACTTCTGTGGTATTTACTGAAGAAGGATTGAAAAAATTTCTTTCAGCTTGGCAACAGAAAAAGAAAACTGAATTCACACATCCTTTTTTAAATGAAAAAATCAACGTTGGATTATTACCACATGTCCAAGCAATGCTTTTGGCGCGTAACCTTAGAGGAGATATCGATGATTATCCGGTGTTCTTAGCTAAATAACTTTTATTATTCCCATGAGGCCCGTCTGTTATAAGAAAGAGATGTGACTGTGCAGTTGCCACATACAAAGATTTTATGATACTGAATTTTAGCTTAATAAACCAGTTTTTTTACTTTTAAACCATTAATATCACGTAATAATAATGTTAAATAAATCCTTTATCAAGGATATTGTATATCACAAAAAATATCATGACTAACTCTTAAAATAAATTTAACTATATGTACGTTTTGATAACATACGATGTCAATACATCTTCATCAAAAGGCCGGAAAAGATTACGCCAGGTAGCTAAATGTTGTACTGATTTCGGACAGAGAGTTCAAAACTCTGTGTTTGAATGTTTAGTGAATGGAAGTGAACTGGTGCAACTCAAAGCCCGGTTATTAAGCATAATTGATCCTAAACTTGATTCTATTCGTATATATCAGTTAGGCAATAATTATCAGACAAAAATTGAACATCTTGGCATTAAAACATCCTTTGAGATAGAAGGTGAATTAATTATTTAATATTAATATTAGTATTAATCTTTTCCACTTCTCTTCTCAACCTCTTATTTTGCTATATTATACTTCATGGATAGTAGTAATATTATTATAGGTGCGAACATGGAGCACTTCATAAATACGGCGTTATTCGCACTAAGTGGTAATCAATCAAATATAACATTTATTGCCACCAATATGCTATCTATGCCTATTAAATTAGCTACTTCGCAAAAAGGTAACCCTAATTATCAATTTATCATCTAATTACCTCCACACCTGTCGCACCCCACGCGGGTGCGTGAATTGAAACAGGCCTCTGGGTTTCCGAGGCTTATCAGGTTGCAAGTCGCACCCCACGCGGGTGCGTGAATTGAAACTGGCCGTTGGTGGTGTGCGTGGCTGCCATCATCGGTCGCACCCCACGCGGGTGCGTGAATTGAAACGGGTTGTCTTTAAGAAGCAGCAAATCCCCTCCTCGTCGCACCCCACGCGGGTGCGTGAATTGAAACTATTTTGAA
>WFLX010113639.1_pt1 | contig 11805 bp, 6 predicted proteins | sample 4967041 | NCBI WGS metagenome assembly WFLX01 (sample SAMN12857096, study PRJNA449069) | gut metagenome | isolation source: stool from male and female vole | host: Microtus ochrogaster | place: USA:Florida | collected 2017 | reverse complement strand
TTTTTTGAAACAATGGGTGTGGATGTCATTGCCGGTCATCCCCACAAAGACCTTGTGCGTCCCGATGTCGCTTTCGTGTCGGAAAAGATTGTGAAGACTTATTACGGCGGGGAAGATCCTATAGGTAAAGAGCTGTGGTATGAGAGCGAATTTCCGGTGACGATTGCGGGAGTGTTTGAATCCATCCCCGAGAATAACACCGTCAATCCTGACGTGGTGGTGTCATTACCCTCGCTATTATCCCGCGGTTGGGGGTTTCATAGTTGGCATGGCGGCGACAGCTGGAAGGGCTATGTGCGATTAAAGGAAGGAGTGGATGTGTCCGACGAAGAGCTGGATCGCAGAATAAACGAAATCATTCAGCGTCATGTTCCCGATCGTGACGGCATCGGTATACGCGGTTATGCGCGACTGATGAGGGACACTTTTCAGAAGGACGATAATACTCAATCGATGGCTGTTATCATGGGCGCGCTTGCATTGTCGATTCTGTTGATCACGGCGTTGAACTATGTGCTTGTGTCGATCGCTTCATTAAGTCGGCGCACGAAAGCTATCGGAGTCCACAAATGCAGCGGAGCCAAGCGGAGCGATGTGTTAAAGATGTTTGTCTACGAAACCCTTATAATAGTCGTCGGCTCGTTGCTGTTGTTTACGTTGATATTGTGCCAGTACGGTGAGTTTATAAAGAGCACGCTTAATGTGTCGCTTGAAATGATGTTTGCCTCCGAACGCATTTACGTGCCCCTCGCAGTCATTGCCGTCGTAGTGCTGGTAGGCGCGATTATTCCGGGTGTGATAATGTCGCGCATTTCAGTGACCTCGGTTTTCCGAAGTTTTTCGGAAAATAAGAACAAATGGAAACGCGCGTTGCTTTTCATCCAGTTTGCCGGTGTCGCTTTCATCATGGGATTCCTCTCGACAGTGTGGCTTCGTTATAATCAACTCATGACTCAAAGCGTGGGTTATAATGAGGAGAGGCTCGTTCTCGCTCCTTATCCCGGAGAATATGACATGGAGGTTTATAAGACGACTTTGAAAAATTTGCCTTATGTGGAGGGTATCGTCACCTCGGGCTCGGCTCCGATTTATTCTTACAGCGGTTTAATGGTGCGGAACAATCAGGGCAAAGACCTCTTTTCGTCAAGATTTGACTGCATCGATAAGGATTATTTCGACTTTATGGGCTTTGAGTTGCTTCACGGCAGCAAGGAGTTGCATGGCGCCAATGAGGTGATCGTGAATCGTGAATTCTGTAACTCGATCGGCTGGGATGTTGATGATGCGGTAGGGAAAACTGTAGATACGGGAAACGGACTTGCTACTGTCGTGGGGGTAATGGAGAATGTGGTGATACGCTCTTTTTACGCAGAGACGATGGCGCTTATCCTTTATTCGGCTGAAGCATGGAGCAATAACGCCCATCTTATCACGCTGAGACTTAAAGATCCGTTTGACCATAATTTCAAACTGTTGAAAGACGCTATCGCGGCAACTTTCCCTAATATTGCGAATGATCCGGAATCGGTGATGGATATTAAAGCTGAGACGTACAGCGATTTGAAATCGCTTCGCAACATTGCGTTGATAGCTGGCATTTCGATAATTTTCATTGCGGTGATGGGGCTTGTGGGTTATATAACCGACGAGATTCAGCGGCGTCGCAAGGAGATAGCCATCCGAAAGATTAACGGGGCTGACGTGTCGTCGATCATCAGCATGTTGATTTCCGACGTTGTTAAAGTCGCGCTCCCTGCGGTTATCATAGGTGGCATTGCCGCCTATTGGATAGGGGAAATATTTAACGATTCGACTAATTCGACCGACGATAATCTGCTGCTGGCATGTTGCGCGTCGTCATTGTCTGTGCTTGTTGTCATCATATCGGCTGTTATTCTGATGACATGGCACGCTGCAAATGCCAATCCCACCGAGAATTTAAGAAATGAATAAATAAAATTGTATAGAACGATGATTAAATTAGAAAATATATCAAAGGTGTTTCGCACCGAGGAAGTTGAAACCGTAGCGCTGGATAATATCAACCTCAATGTCGATAAAGGCGAATTTCTTGCCATAATGGGTCCTTCGGGATGTGGCAAATCCACATTGTTGAACACCATCGGTCTGCTCGATTGCCCCACGTCGGGACGAATGGAGTTTTTGGGCAAGGATCTTTCAGGAGCGNGGGAGAAGGAGTTTGCCGGAATCAGGAAAGGAAATATCGGCTTCGTGTTCCAGAGCTTCAATCTCATAGATGAACTTAACGTGTATCAGAACGTCGAATTGCCGCTCACTTATCTCGACATTCCTTCGCGTGAAAGGAAGCAGAGGGTTGAGGAACTGCTCGAAAGGATGCAGATAGCCCATCGAGCCAAGCATTATCCGCGCCAACTCTCGGGCGGACAGCAACAGCGCGTGGCGATCTCCCGCGCGGTTGTTACCCAGCCGGTTCTTGTGCTCGCCGACGAACCGACAGGAAATCTTGATTCTAAAAACGGCATTGAGGTGATGGAGTTGTTGAGCGAGCTTAATTCAGGGGGCACGACAGTGGTCATGGTGACTCACTCGGAACGTGACGCCGCTTATGCCCACCGGGTGGTCACGCTTTTCGACGGAAGAATAGTCAACATCAAGAAGTGACCGCGACTGCGCCGACTTGCTGCCGGGGGGAGGATTGACAGGCAATGTGTGTCGATCGCTCTCCCCGGTTTAATGCTTCAATAGGAATGGTTATGAAAATTTTCGTAATAAAGATGTATAAGTTATGATAAGTGTAAACGTAGTTAATTAAATGCTAATACTTTTCTCTATTTGAAAAAAAATGCCTATCTTTGCCCCTGCGTAAAATTTTAAATCTATTATATGGATAAAGCGCCGGTAAATTTAGACCTGCTTTTTGAGACAAGTTGGGAAGTTTGTAATAAAATCGGAGGAATATATACCGTCCTGTCGACAAAAGCTAAGACGCTGCAAACATTATATAAGGATAAAACAATTTTCATTGGTCCCGATGTATGGAGCCAAGAGAATCCGTCGCCTTATTTTGTCGAATCCTCCACTCTGCTGAAAGAATGGAAAAACAAAGCGGTTTTTCCCGAAGGTGTCAGCGTAAGGGTTGGAAGATGGAATGTCGCAGGAAAACCGATCGTCGTCCTTGTGAAATTTGACGGAATGTATGCCGTTAAAAATGAGTTTTACGGACGCATGTGGGATTTATATCATGTCGACTCGCTTCATGCCTATGGCGATTATGACGAAGCTTGCGCTTTTTCCCACGCTGCCGGGTTGGTGATTAAAAGTCTCTGTGAATACAAAAAACTTTCAGGTAAAAATGTTATAGCTCATTTCGATGAATGGACCACCGGAATGGGTTTGCTATATGTGAAAGCCGAGTTGCCCTACGTGGGCACCATATTTACCACTCATGCCACCTGTATAGGTCGCAGCATTTGTGGTAACGGCAAGCCCCTCTACGACTATCTGCGCGGTTACAACGGCGATCAGATGGCTCGTGAACTTAACATGGAGGCGAAGCATTCTTTGGAAAAAGCCGCTGCGCATGCAGCCGATTGTTTCACAACCGTGAGCGACATCACCGCAATCGAGTGCGAACAGCTGCTTGAGCGTCGCCCGTTGGTTACGCCCAATGGCTTTGAACAGAATTTTGTCCCCGCAAAGGGAAAATTCATCAAGGCTCGCAAAGAAGCTCGGGAAACATTGCTTAATGTGGCTTCGTCGTTGACAGGATGTAAGTTTGACGATGATACGTTTATAGTAGCTACGTCGGGACGTTGCGAGTACAGAAACAAGGGGCTCGATATGTTCCTGGATTCGATGGCTCGGCTTCGTGAATTGAATCCGTCACGCTCGATTCTTGCATTTGTGATGGTTCCGGCATGGGTGAAAGCGCCCCGCGAGGACCTGTCGAAAGCCTTGACTGCAAAGCGCAAGAAAGCTCTTCCCGATCCTGTGCTTACTCATGAACTTAATAATCCGAACGAAGATGCAGTGAATTGCCGCATTCACGGACTTGGATTCGGCAACACCGCCGCCGACAAGGTTAAAGTCCTGTACGTTCCGTGCTATCTTAATGGCGACGACGGCATTTTCAACAAAACTTATTATGACCTTCTGATAGGCATGGACGCTACGGTGTTCCCGTCCTATTACGAGCCTTGGGGCTACACTCCGCTTGAAAGTGTGGCATTCGGTGTGCCCACCGTGACCACCACGCTGTCGGGATTCGGACAGTGGATTCTTGCTACTGAGGATAATACCTTCCAGGAGTCGGGAGTGAACGTGATTGCCCGCGGTGACTTCAACTATGACGAAGTGACTTGGCATATCGCGCGTTCNATCGATTTNCTTGCCGGTCTTGATTCAGGCGAAAAAGCATGCGTCGATTCACGCGCCATGCTCACCGCAAGCAAAGCCGNATGGAGTTATTTTATTGAATTTTATGTAGACGNTTTCCGCGANGNTATTGAAAAGGCTGCTGCGAGAATNCGTTGAATAACTGAAATAAGAACATAGTAAATTAATTGTTATATTTATGAAANTACAANNGAGCAANACTAACGCCCCCGTTTGGCGTGACATTACGGTGAAAAATGAATTGCCGTCAAAGCTCAAACCCCTTGAAGTGATGTCCCGCAACCTTTGGTGGGTGTGGAACAGCGAGGGTAAGTCTCTTTTCCGTGACCTCAATCCTGATTTGTGGCGTTCTTTGGGTGAAAACCCCGTGATGCTTCTGCAGCGTCTTGGTTTTGACCGCCTTCAGGAAATCATCAAGGATGAGGCTCTGATGAGCCGCATCGAATCGGTTTATGCCGCATTTAAGGAATACATGAAAGTGCCCATGCGCAAGGATGTTCCCTCAGTGGCATATTTCTCGATGGAATATGGTCTTTGCAACGCTCTTAAGATTTATTCAGGCGGTCTCGGCGTTCTTGCCGGCGACTATATCAAGGAAGCTTCCGACAGTTGCGTCGACATGACTGCAGTCGGTTTCCTTTACCGTTACGGTTACTTTACCCAGACTCTCTCGGTCGACGGTCAGCAGATTGCGAACTACGAACCCCAGAACTTCAACGAGCTCCCCATCGAGCAGGTTGTTGACGCCGACGGTCACCCCGTGATTCTTGAGGTGCCTTATCCCGGACGTATTGTTTATTCTCACATTTGGCGTGTCAATGTAGGACGCATGAAGTTGTATCTGATGGATACCGACTTCGACATGAACAGCGAGTTTGACCGTCAGATCACCCACCAGCTCTATGGCGGCGACTGGGAAAACCGCATCAAGCAGGAGTATCTTCTCGGAATCGGCGGCGTGCTGATGTTGAAGAAACTTGGCGTTAAGACTGAATTGTTCCACTGCAACGAAGGTCATGCCGCTCTCTTGAATCTTCAGCGTCTTGTTGACTATGTTCAGGACGACAAGCTGTCATTTAACGAGGCTCTCGAGGTTGTTCGCGCTTCCAGCCTTTACACCGTACACACCCCCGTGCCTGCAGGTCACGATTATTTTGACGAAGGTCTCTTCGGAAAATACATGGGCGAGTTCCCCGCAAAACTCGGCATCTCATGGCAGGATCTCATGAACATGGGCCGCGAAAATCCCGATACCAACGAGCGTTTCTCAATGAGTGTGTTCGCGCTCAACACTTGTCAGGAAGCCAACGGTGTCAGCTGGCTCCACGGCGAGGTGTCAAAGAAGATGTTCTCAGGCATTTGGAAAGGCTACAACTGGCGTGAATCTCATGTTGGATATGTGACCAATGGCGTTCACATGCCCACTTGGGCTGCTTCAGAATGGAAAGCCCTCTATGAGAAGACTTTCGGTCCTGAATTCTTCAAGCACCAGAGCGACACCAAGTATTGGGAAAAAATATACGATGTTTCCGATGATGAAATCTGGAACCTTCGTATGACAATGAAGAACAAGTTCATTAANTTCGTTCGCCGTGACTTCCGTGAAAAGTGGCTGAAGAACCAGGGCGATCCCTCGCGCATCATGTCGATTATCGACAAGATCAATCCCAATGCTCTTATCATTGGTTTTGCTCGCCGTTTCGCTACTTACAAGCGCGCTCATCTTCTCTTCTCTAATCTTGACCGTCTTTCTGCGATTGTCAACAATCCTCAGTTCCCGGTTCAGTTCGTATTTGCCGGAAAGGCTCACCCCGCCGACGGCGCAGGACAGGGCTTGATCAAGCGCATCGTGGAAATTTCACGCATGCCCCAGTTCCTTGGCAAGATTATCTTCCTTGAAAACTATGACATGATTGTGGCAAAGCGCCTTGTATCGGGTGTGGATATCTGGTTGAATACTCCGACCCGTCCTCTTGAAGCGTCGGGTACTTCGGGCGAAAAGGCTGAAATGAACGGTGTGCTTAACTTCTCGGTGCTTGACGGATGGTGGTATGAGGGCTACAAGTTCTCAGAAAACGGCGGATGGGCGCTTACCGAAAAGCGTACATTCACTGACCAGGGTCAGCAGGATCAGCTCGACGCCGCTACTATCTACTCAATGCTTGAAAATGAAATCATTCCTCTTTATTTCGCAAAGAACTCCCGCGGATATTCTCCCGAATGGATTCAGTATATCAAGAANTCGGTAGCCAAGATCGCTCCTAACTTCACAATGAAGCGCATGATTGATGACTACATCGATCGTTTCTATGACAAAGAAGCTCGCCGCACAAATAAACTTAAAGCTCACAACTTCGCTCTTGCTAAAGAGATCGTTGAGTGGAAAGAAAAAGTGGCTGCTGCATGGCAGGGCGTGAAAGTGGAATCGATCAATGAGACTTCAGAAGGCGGTTCAGGAAAGACCGGTGAGCCTTACACAACTACTATTGTTCTGGACACTAACGGTCTTGGACGCGATCTCGAAGTCGAGATGGTGGTTTACAAGGTTGAAAACGGAGAAGAAAACATGGTATNGACCGAGCNGTTCAAGGTTATTGGGCAGGAAGGTGNCAAGCTCACTTATCAGCNTAAATCGAAACTGCGCGAGTCAGGCGTGTTCCGTTATGCATTCCGTGTATATCCCTGGAATCCCAACATGCCTCATCGTCAGGATTTCGCCTACGTTCTTTGGGTATAATACTTATCCGATAATAAAAAATAACAGCTCGCATTTGCGAGCTGTTATTTTTTATATAAATCNGCCGGAAACTCAGCAAGTNGTCTTGTCGAGATTCGGGTTGAGCTTGCTCCATTCGCTGATGGGAGGCATCACGCCCATCGCTATCACTTCGTCACGCAATGTGCAAAGATGCTTGTAGCTCTGTTCGAGCTCTTTTTCCTCTTCAGGAGTTCCCTTTATGGGCTTGCATGAAACGCCGTCTTTGGTGATGCATGTTTCCATCGCCATCATGATGTGGCTGAAACGATCGTTGTTCACNTANACTCCTGCCGGCCAGCGGAAGGGNGCGCCTCCCATTGCGGCAGCGATCATCTCAATCGACAGGTAAGACGGGCTTTGGAACGATGATCTGCCTCGTAATTCAATTATGCGTTTTCCGCCTTGAATCACTCTTGTCTTCAACTCTTCCCAGTCCTTTTCCGGAAGTGCCTCGGTGCCGATGATTTCGGTAAGCGGCTTTCCGTTAACGGTAGTGGTGGAAGCGAATACCGCCATCTGCTCTCCGTGTCCGCCATAGGTGCGGCAATTTACTATTTCATCAGCGGGCATTCTGAACTGTTTTGCGAGCTCGTTGCGCAAACGTGTGCTGTCAAGAGCCGCAAGTGTTGTAACCTGTGAAGGTTTGAGACCCGAATAAAGCAGGGTGATCAATCCTGTAATGTCGGCGGGATTGAAAATGACGGTGATATGTTTTACGTCGGGGCAGTAGGCTTTCACGTCTTTTCCGAACTGTTCTGCAATCGCCGCATTGCCTTTAAGAAGATCCTCGCGGGTCATTCCGGCTTTTCGGGCGGCGCCGCCTGAGTTGACGATATATTTTGCTCCGGTCAATGCTTCTTTCACATCAGTGGTGTAGGTGATATTTACTCCTTCAAATCCACATTGAAGCAACTCTTCGGCAACCCCCTCCAATGCAGGTCCGTAAGGGTCATATAAACANATATTNGGAGTAAGTCCCATCATTATGGCTGTCTGAGCCATGTTAGAACCAATCATGCCGGCAGCTCCGACAATAACCAGTTTGTCTTTTGTTAAGAAATCCATACTTGCAAAAATTAATTATTCTCTATAATTATAAACGGATTATTTCCTGATTAGGTTTTGTTTTGTGAAAATAAATTTTCACAAATGTCATGTTTAGCGAATATCCTCGCTTATCGTCATAGTTAGAATTGATTCAATTTGCGTTATTTCAATTGATTAGCGAGAAATAGAAACGAAACTGTTTGGGGATATAAAAAGTGAGTATCTCTTAGCTAAGAGATACTCACTTTGATGTGTGGATAGTTGTTCTACCTTTTGCAAAGGTGTGAATTATCTTGGGATTANACAAATTTTTNACGCCAATTTTAAAACTATTTAACTAACATATTTCTTCAACGAATTGATTAAATATAGGAAATGTTTAGCATGCCATTCTGCTACATATTGATTTTTAGTGATTTATGCCACGGGACTATCTCTTAGCAAGAGTTGCTGCGATGGAGTGCTACTGAATAGAACTTTGCATAATTGTTAATGAGGCTATCCACCGAGGAAGTAACCACATTCAAACCTGAATAAAATAAATGAGAAAAGTAATTTTTCTGTTGCTATTTTTCGTATCGTGTAAATTTTCGGTAAAAGCTCAGGAATTTGCCGTGAAGACCAATCTGCTTTATGATGCATTATTGACTGTAAATGCCGGAGCGGAGGTTCGTCTTATGCCTAAATGGACGCTTGACCTTTCGGGCAACTTTAATGCGTGGACTGTGAACGGGCGGCGTTGGAGGCATTGGCTTGNACAGCCTGAAATAAGATACTGGTTTTGTCAGGAATGGCAAGGGCATTTTGTTGCCGCTCACACGCTTGGCGGTCAATANAATATAGGTAATATGGATTTTCCCAACTTTAATCTGTTGGGAAATAAACTCGGCGATTTCAAGCATCACCGTTATGAAGGTTGGTATGTAGGCGTGGGAATCGCCTATGGATATTCCTGGATTTTGTCCCGCCATTGGAATATTGAAGCCGAGATTGGAGTGGGATGGGTTTATTCGCGGGCGACAGCCTATCCTTGCACCGAGTGCGGCACTCCTGAATACGATAAAAGGCCGGTTCACTATGTGGGTCCGACAAAAGCCGCGGTTAGCCTTGTATATACATTCTGATTGTTTCATGCAATTATTTGATATAGTGATGAAGAAGGCATTGTTAGTTATAATATTTTCNTTTGTTGGAATATTCNCTTGTCATGCCGTTGATGTTGACCTTTTNGNAGGTTNNNTCNCTNTTNACGGTNTCANTGTCGAGNAATCCAAAACNAANCTCATTTTGTCTATGNATGTTAATGTGCTTAAGATTAGGCAAAGCGGTAATTCCGAAATGGTCTTTGTCCCCGTGCTTAATGGCGCCGACGGGAAAAGTTACCGTTTTCCTGAATTGATCGTTTCAGGCAGGAACAGGTATTTCTACCGTTTACGTAACGGAGAGGCTGCTCTCTCATTGGACAGGCTCTATCGCAGTGACAGAGTTAAGATGATTCATTATGAATCGGTCATTGCTTACGAACCGTGGATGGAAGTGAGCGATTTATCGATTGATTACGTGCAGAGTGACTGTGGATGCGACATGCCGTTTGAGTCGGTGCCGCTTTTGAAACTTGATTATAAGCCTCGTGTGTTTTCTCCGGAATATGTGTTTATCTCTCCTGAGGCTGAAGTTATTAAGGGAAGGGATCTCAAGGGGTCGGCATATATAGATTTTCCTGTGAACCGCACGGAGCTTTACCCTGATTATCGTCGCAATCCTGAGGAGCTTGCCAAAATCAGAAAAACTATCGACGTGGTGCGTAACGATTCAAATGTTACGATAACGGATTTCTATATAAAGGGTTATGCCTCGCCTGAAGGCTCCTATGAGAATAATGTAAGGCTTGCTAAAGGGCGTACTGAAACATTGAAAGATTATGTTCAGGGGCTTTATTCATTTGATCCTGCGATAATGCGCTCTTCTTACGAACCTGAGGATTGGGATGGCTTGCGCCGGTATGTGGAGTCAAGCGATATTGAAAATAAGGAGGGAATACTTGCAATAATTGACAGTGATCTCGCCCCCGACCCTAAAAATGAAAAAATCAAGGCGACCTATCCGCGGCAGTACGCTTTTCTGCTCAAAGAGGAGTATCCGGCGTTGCGTCATTCCGACTATACGATAAACTATGTAGTGCGAAGTTTCACATCAGTTGATGAGATTAAGGAAGTTCTTATGACTGCTCCCCAGAATTTGTCGTTGAATGAATTGTTTTTAGTTGCATTAAGCTATGAGCCGGGGTCAGAGGATTATTGCAATGTGTTTGAAACGGCGGTGAGAATGTTCCCTAATGATGCGATTGCTAATTTGAATGCGGCTAACATAGCGCTTCAACATGGAGATTTGTCAAGAGCGAGAAAATATGCGTCAAAGGCTGGCGAAATTCCTGAAGCGATCTATCTCCGAGGGCTCATTGAGGCAAAAGATGCAAACAATGAGAAGGCAATGGGGTATTTTGAGAAAGCTGCCGTCATGGGCTTGAAGCAGGCGACTGACGCATTGAAACAATTGCAGGAAGTATTGGAATAATAATGTAAAGTGAAAAATACTTAGTTGGCGAATTAAGAAACAGTAATTACAAATTAAAAACACAATATTGAAATGAAAAAAGTAATCTATGGTATTCTTGCGTTATTGCTGGTTGCATCATGTGACAGCAATGATAGTCCCGGAAAGATTGACATGCCGGAAGATGGAGTGCCGGTGCGTTTGACCTTGAGTCTTCCTGCTGCCGGTTCATCACGCAGCACGACCGTGACGCCCGACGATGAGACTAATTCGAGTTCAGGCTTTGAGATTGGACAGGCTGGAGAGAACAATATAAACTCTGTCCTGATTGTGATTGCCAACAAAGTTGTTTCGGGGGGAGTGGATGACTATACATTTGTCGCTTATGCGCAAGCTGATGGTACTCCGGGTAATAATACCTGCACCTCGCTTCCCACATTCACGGTGAGATTCAAGTCACCTGAAATTATTGCCCGTGCCGGTCAGGAGGTTTATGTGTTCGCTTATTGTAATCCCACAACCGACATAATGGGTAAGTTCGAAAATCTCAAAGCAGGAGACTCGTTTACTGACTTCACTATGGAAATTGAGCAAGACGCTTCAATATGGGTGGACAACAATTTCTTGATGACTAATCGTGATATATGCTCGACTATTCTTCCTTCGGTAAATGAAATGGAGAAGTCCGACATTCACAATCCCATTGATCTTGGCACTGCTAAAGTGCAAAGAGTTTCGGCTCGATTTGATTTTGAGCAGACTACCGTTGCTGGACAGAATGCTCCTAATTTATATCCCATAACCAGCTCTTATGACGAAACCGTTATCGAAGGTTATGTGGAGCTTGTCGGGATATCCTTGTTCAATATGTCCAAGACATTCAATTATCTCCCCATGATGTCGGCAAATTCCTCATGGAGTAATCCGCAGATATGCGTTAGGGAAACTTCCAATAATTGGGTTGTCAGCACAGGATATGATATTAAGGCAAACTATGCCGGAGGAAATGCTTCGTCGATTTTCTATTTTCCCACATCGATTCCCGATTTTGCCCCGAGTTCGGCTGATTA
>WFLX010020408.1_pt1 | contig 11805 bp, 10 predicted proteins | sample 4967041 | NCBI WGS metagenome assembly WFLX01 (sample SAMN12857096, study PRJNA449069) | gut metagenome | isolation source: stool from male and female vole | host: Microtus ochrogaster | place: USA:Florida | collected 2017 | reverse complement strand
CATGAAGGATTTACGGTCGGTTGCAAGTGATTGTGCCATATCGTGATTGTATTTGCTTATTATATAGGGATTACTTAATTAATTTTTCAAAGAGTAAACCTTGAGGTTGCTGACTTTTGCCTTTCCTCCTGTTGTGGAAACAGATAGAGTGCTGTATGGTTCAACCGGGAACACAAGATTTGTCATGACAAACTGTCCGCCGTTGCCAAAAACCTCAATGCTTGACTTGTCTATATATATCCGGAGTCTTTCCGATAAGAATGGCATCATGCGGCGGAGTCCGTGAGCCGCTTCATCAACATAAGGAGAAGCGGTGGATTTCTGCGCAACGAGCATTCTGGCATCAATCCCCCTTTTGCGGAGTGCATTCATCAGACGGAAGGTAACCACTGCCGCTCCTCCCACCGCATCCGATTTACATAACAGTACGACTTTCATAGAATGTCGGATTAAATCCGGTTATATGTTATGAAGAGGTAATGTGTGCCGTTTTTTGAAACCATCTCTTCGGATTTATCGGTTATTTTCCATTCCTTGGAATTCAGAGCAGGAAAAAACGTATCTGCATCCTCGATGTTGACGNCCACCNCANTAATNATCACCTTATTGCAGAATGGGAGNGCCTGGCGGNAGATCTNCCCACCTCCNATAAAAAAGGGAATCTCCCCGGCCGGGCATAAATCAAGGGCAGCCTGCGGAGTCAAGGCTGTTTCAGCTCCCTCAGCTAAATATTCCGGATTCCTGCTCACAACAATGTTAAGGCGTCCGGGCAAGGGGCGTTTTGGCAATGATTCCCATGTCTTGCGTCCCATTATAACGGGGTGTCCCATTGTGGTGGCTTTGAAATGCGCCATATCTTCAGGTAGCCGCCATGGAATGTCTCCATCTTTACCTATGGCGAAAGCCTTTGAGGCGGCTACAATAGCCGTGGCCTCTCTCGGGCGAGAAGTGGTGGAATTGAACGTGCCGAAGGGGCGGATCGAGAGAGAATCCTGTTCGGCGTTTTTATGAGGATCTTCTGGGTAAAGGATAGAGAAAGCCATTGCGGTTAAAATAATTGGTTATGAGCTATTCAGCAATTCTTACACTGAGGTTGTGGAAAAACTTTTTGAAATAGATTGCTAAGTTACTAAAATTATCGAAATATTTCCTTAATTTTGCATATAGGAGATAGTGAACTCATTCAAACTTTTTCCCGGAATGTTGATATTGAATTCACCGGGTTATTGAGTGTCGGTATCTCCGGAACATATCTAACCCACAAGTTATCACGATGAATTACACCGTAGTGGATTTTATTAGCCTTCTTGGATCCGTATGTCTTTTCTTGTACGGCATGAAGGTGATGAGTGAAGGACTCCAGAAAGTGGCAGGCGACCGTCTGCGAAATATCCTCGGAGTCATGACGAAAAACCGAGTTACCGGGGTGCTTACCGGTATTGCAATCACAGCCCTTATCCAGAGTTCAAGTGCTTCTACCGTGATGGTGGTGAGTTTCGTGAATGCAGGCTTAATGAGCCTACAGCAATCCATGGCGGTGATTTTTGGTGCGAATGTCGGTACGACAGCAACGACCTGGATTATCTCGGCATTCTCCTTTGAGGTCAGTATTTCCGATTACAGCATCCTTCTTCTTGCCATAGGAGTGCCGATGCTTTTCATGAAGAAGAGCGGCTACAAGAGTTTCGGTGAGTTTCTGATAGGATTCTGTTTCCTTTTCATGGGTCTCGACCTTATAAGCAAATATGTGCCGAATCTGGAGCAGAATCCGGAGATGCTTCAGTTCCTTACCGCTTATACGTCGCTTGGAGCCTGGTCGGTGATCATTTTCTTTGCAATCGGTATAGTAGTCACTATGGTGGCGCAGAGTTCGGCTGCCACCTTCGCCATAACCCTGATCATGTGCTCGCAGGGGTGGATCTCGTTCCTTCTCGGGTGTGCGATCATCCTGGGTGGAAATATTGGTACGACCATCACTCCGGTGCTCGCCTCATTGAGTGGAAACTTAGCCGCGAAGCGCACTGCAATGGGACACGTGCTGTTCAATGTATTTGGATCCATAATAGTGTTATGTTGCTTCCATCCATTTGTTGAACTGGTGGGAGATATAACGAAATGGTGTGAAGGAATCAATCCCCTTGATATAAGTGCTGCTCAAGAGGCCGGGATGCGTGACACTACGCTCCTTACTCCGGCAGGTGGCATGACTGCCCGCGCCCAGAGTTGTGTCGCATTTGGTCTGGCGATGTTCCCGACTGTGTTCAATGCCTGCAACCTTCTGGTGATGATATGGTTCACTAAACTGTATGTGAAAATCGTATGCTGGATCATGCCCACCCGTCATAAAGATGAAGAGGAGGAATTCTCTCTCAAGTTTATCGGACGTGGTATCCTTTCAGCTTCCGAGCTCAATATCATGCAGGCACAGAAGGAGATATATCTTTACGGGCAGCGTGTGGAACGCATGCTCGGTATGGCAAAGGAACTTATCCATACCGATCCCAAGGATGACAAGTATAATGAGCTTTACAGTCGTCTGGAGAAGTATGAAGAGATATCCGACCGCATGGAGATTGAGATTGGTACATATCTGAATAAAGTGGCCGAGGGCCGGCTCAGTCCTGAAGGTAAGATGCGCATATCGGGTATGCTGCGTATCATCAGTGAGATAGAGTCTATAGCCGATGGATGTTTCAATGTAGCCAAGACTCTCACTCGCAAGAATCAGAACCATGTCACATTCGAAGAGCCCGTGCAGCATGAGATCGATCAGATGTTCGATCTGGTTTCCGATGCCATGAGCAATATGCTGAAGCTTCTTGAGGAGATGGAGACCCCCGACAGCTCGCGTATCGTCAGCGCATACAACAAAGAGCGTGAGATCAATAATCTCCGTAATCAGCTCCGCGATGGCAATATCTTCAATATCAACAGCAAGGAATACGATTATCAGGAGGGTATCTTCTTCATGGACCTTATCGGGGAAGCGGAAAAACTCGGAGACTATATGCTTAATGTGGTTGAGGGTGTGAAACATCAGTTCAAGCCTGCAAAGACCGCCTGAGACTTATCGGTTAATGGTTGATAGTTAATGGTTGTTTGAGGTAAGTATATAAGTGTATGAAAGTTATAAGAATTATAAGACCTCCACGACTTTATCCTCTTTAATAAATTGTTAATTATTAATCATTGATTATTAATTATTAATTAGAAAAACCTAAATCCAATAATATGAATACTCACAGATATTGCGTCGTGATGTGTGGCGGCGTCGGTTCCCGATTCTGGCCTTTCAGCCGCAGCGGGATGCCGAAACAGTTCCTTGATTTTTTCGGCACTGGTCGCAGTCTTCTCCAACTCACGGTCGACCGCATTCTGCCGATTGTGGATCCTGACAGAATCATACTTGTCACCAATAGTGCCTATGCCTCGATCGTGCGTGAGCAGTTGCCTGAAATCAAGGAGAGCAATATCCTACTTGAACCTGCTCGACGTAATACGGCCCCCTGTATCTGTTGGGCTGCTCATCATATCAAGGCTCTTGATCCGGAGGCTTCGATGGTGATTCTTCCTTCAGATCATCTGATCCTGAAGGAGGAAGCTTTCCGTCGCACGATTGAGGAGGGTTTCGAATTCGTGGAGAGTGGAGACAGGTTGCTTACCCTCGGGATTCATCCCACTTCTCCGGCTACCGGCTACGGATATATCCAGCGTGGTCGTCCTGAAGATGAGTATCCGGGAATATTCAAAGTTAAATCCTTCACAGAAAAACCGGGTCTGGAGATGGCCAAGGTTTTCATATCTACAGGGGAGTTTTCATGGAATGCAGGAGTATTCCTCTGGAAAGTGGATTCAATTCTTGAATCTTTTGCGAAATATGATAAGGATACAGCTGTGGCTTTCGATGCGGGCAAGAATGTATATGCCACTCCGGAAGAGCAGGCGTTTATTGATGGCGTGTTCCCCAACACCCCCACCAATTCCATAGATTACGCCATAATGGAGAAGGCTGACAATGTATATGTCAAGACCGCTGATCTGGGGTGGAGCGATCTGGGATCCTGGAAAGCGTTATATGATGCCTCTCCTCATAATTCAGAAGGGAATGTGACCCAGAGATGCAAGGTGCTTGCATATGATTGCAAGGATACGATCTTTGCCGTAGGGGAGGATAAGATCGTAGTGGCTGCAGGACTCGATAAATATATCGTGGCCGAGAATAACAATGCAATCCTTATCTATCCGATAGCCGAAGAGCAGAGAATCAGAAATATCGTGAACGATGTGAGAACTCGTTTCGGTGAAAATTTTGTCTGAAAAATTAAAAGTGATCATTATTGCAAGATGTTGAAGCTCACAAAGCCTCTATACTTCATTTTCTTCTCTTTTCTTGTAATCTTTACGGGATGCGTAAAGAATGAGGTGAAAGTGGAGTTCAAACTTCCTGATAGCGTGAATGATGCCTACAGGATGGTCTACTATGCCTCGGATCCCGTCAAGGGTTGGTATGTGGAGATGGTGGCTGTGCTTCAGAAGGGGAAGGCGGAAATGATTCTTCCTACCCGTTACCCGGCAATCGTATTCATAATGCATGGAGGAGGATCTCCGGTGGCGGCATTTTATGCTGAGAGAGGGGATAAGATGTTGATCACAGGGGATGGGCCGAATCCCTACACGTGGAAAATCTCCGGCAATAAACTCACCGACAGCTGGAGCGAATGGAGGCTTGCCAACCGGAGTGTCCTTAGTTCCGGAGATGCGGCCAAGATAAATAAGGCTGTGACTGAGTATGTGACAAAAAATCCGGAAAATCCCCTCTCGGCAATCTTCCTTTCGATGTATTACGACCGGAATGAGGATGAATCCGGTTTCAAAAAGGCCTGGAACAAATTGAAGGGAGATGCCTTGAAACCGAAATGGGCAGATCTTGTAAGCCGTAACGACATGGTTGAGGGCGCTCCGTTGTTTCCCGATAATGTTACGCAAATAGTATTCAATTCAGTGGGCAGCGGGGCGGATACCCTTGAGACGGCCAAGCAGCCCGCTATACTTTATTTCTGGCGCAGGGATGATCCTGACAGGACTGAAGCTATCGCAATGCTGAAAAGGTTGTCGGAAGATTTTCCTGATTCCGCAGGGAGATTCATAGCCGATATATCTTTTGAGACCGACTCATTATATTGGAGGAGCACCATTCGTCCCGATTCATTGCGGAAGACTGTCAGGGCCTGGAATCCTTTGGGTGAGGTCGACTCCCTTTTCTCTCGCCTTGGGGTGTCGCGTACCCCTATGTTTATCGTATTCGATAAGAATGGCCATCCGCAGTACAAGGGGAATGATATAGGGAAGGCTGAGACTTCCTTTCGTGAAAGGGTAAAAAATAATCAGGGCCATTAAAACAGAGATCAGATGCTGAGTAAAGTTTATACCGCAGCAATAAGTGGTATTGAGGCCTTTCCTNTGNCAANCNANGTTGNGGTNGCCAACGTGAANNGGTTTCTATATCGTCGGAATGGCCGATCAGGCTGTAAGGGAGAGTTACCAGCGGATGATCGCCGCCTTGAAATATTCAGGCTTCGAGATTCCTCATTATCGCACTGTCATTAACCTTGCTCCCGCAGATGTGAAAAAGGAGGGAGCAGCTTTCGATCTCCCTATGGCGGTAGGATTGCTTGCCGCTTCCAAGATGATAGAGTGTACGGATCTGGATTCATATATGATGGCCGGGGAGTTGAGCCTTGATGGTTCGGTATTGCCTGTGAAAGGTGTGTTGCCAATGGCTGTCAAGGCACGGGAGTTGGGATTCAAGCGACTCATTGTTCCCGAAGCCAATGTCACGGAGGCCGCAGTAGTCAACAGGATAGAAGTGTTCGGGGTCAATTCGCTCAGGGAAGTTACAGATATCCTTACCGGAGTCTCTTCTCCGCAACCTACGGTGATAAATACTCGTGAGCTTTTCGCTTCGGGGAGTGGAATATTTGATTTCGATTTTTCGGAAGTAAAGGGACAGGATTCGGTGAAGCGTGCCTTTGAAGTGGCCTGTGCGGGGGGACATAACATCCTGATGGTTGGTCCTCCGGGAGCCGGAAAGTCAATGATGGCCAAGCGTCTCCCCTCGATTCTGCCTCCCCTCAGCATGGCGGAGGCGCTTGAGACGACAAAGATTCATTCCGTGGCCGGGAAACTCTCTCGCGGTTCAATGCTCATGACCACCAGGCCGTTCCGCACGCCCCATCATACGGTATCGCCCGTAGCTCTCGTAGGCGGTGGGTCCACTCCGATGCCGGGAGAAATATCACTCGCACATAATGGCGTGTTATTTCTCGATGAATTCCCGGAATTCCCAAGGCAGGTATTGGAGGTGCTCAGGCAGCCGATTGAGGACCGTGTAATAACTGTAGCAAGAGCGAAATATACAGTTGACTATCCCGCAAGTTTCATGCTTGTGGCATCCATGAATCCCTGTCCTTGCGGATATTATGGTCATCCAACCAAGGCGTGTACGTGTACGCCGGGGCAGGTGAGCAAATATATGAATAAGATATCAGGGCCACTTCTCGACCGTATCGACTTGCAGGTTGAGATAGAGCCTGTGGCTTTTGATGAAATGGCAGACAGGACGCCGGCTGAGAGTTCGGCTGCAATCCGGGAAAGGGTGATTGGAGCAAGAGCAATCCAGCTGGAGAGATATAAGAGCTTGCCCCGTATTCACTGCAACGCGCAGATGAATTCACGCCTGCTGCATGAATACGCTTGGCCGGATGCCGAAGGGCTCGCAAAATTAAAGGACCGCATGCCCCGGCTCAACATGTCAGCAAGGGCCTTCGATCGCATCCTGCGTGTAGCGCGCCCGATCGCCGATCTCGAATACGCCCAAACCATCCCGTCTCCCTCCGCCCCGTCCGCTTCCTCTGCTCTGGCTTCCGCAGCCTCCTCCCCGGTGCTAACGCGTCATATCGCTGAGGCCATAGGATATCGCTCCCTTGATCGCGGCTCCTACGGCAAAACTTTCTGATTCCACAGATTCTCAATTGAGGCCCCTCCTGAAGGAAAAAGGAGGCTTCCTTTTGTAGGAAAAGGAGGCTTCCGCCTCCACACAGTCAAGGAGGGCAAGAGGGAATGGAAAAAGAGATAGGATGGAAAAAAGGATAGATAAAGGGATGGAGAAATGAGGAAGAGATGGAAAAGGAAGGAAAGAGGGGAGAGAAGGAGGGGGAATTGCGCCGGGCATCCTGATTATTGAGAGGATATGCTGCTATGGAGAATAGAAAGAATAGGGGATGATTGGAAGAATTGGAAGCATTGCCAAGAGATTATAAATAAGGATGATGAAAACGGGAGGAATTCAGCGCAAAAGGGGACAGCGGGCGTATTTTCATGATTATTGTGCTCCGGGTTATTATCTGATAACTGCAACAGTCGAGGAAGGTGCTTATTCTTTGCGCTTGCTCTCCAAAATGCCGGATATCAGTGTGGAAAAGCTGAAGACCCGGGATATGATTATTCCTGTTCTTACCGATCTCGGCATGCTTATCCAAAAAGAGATCGAATGTATTCCAAAATATCATCCCAAGCTGGAGGTGAAAAGGTATGTGATAATGCCTGATCATATTCATATGGTGATTTTTGTAAGGGATAGATTGGAAAGAAAACTTGGATCCGAACTGGCAGGCTTTTTCGGTGCATGTACGCGTAGATTTCGGGTGTTTCTAAAGAGCGAAGATTCCGCAATTAAATTATTCCAGCCATTTCATGACAGGATAATTTTCAATTTTAATCAGCTGAGGAGGTCGATTAGATATGTGGAGGATAATCCACGACGCTACATCGTCAAGAAACTTTATCCGCTCTTATTCAAGCGATATCTTCATGTCAAAATCGCAGATCGGGAATATGGTATGATGGGGAATATATTCTTGTTGAAGGAGATAAATCTCTTACCCGTAAGAATCCACAGGAGATGGAGTGAAGAAGAGTTTGACGAATATGAGGGAAATTGCATGCAGGAAATAGAGGAGGGAGCGGTAGTGATATCGCCAGCCATTCATAAGCGGGAGAAGGATATTCTGAATCTGGCAATCAAAGCCGGAGGGAAAGTCATAAAATTGATTGATGGTGAACTTAAAGAGAGGTTCAAGCCTTCAGGAAAACTCTTCAACTTATGCGCTGAAGGGTGCCTGTTGCTTCTTTCTCCATGGCAAGAAGAGGGAGGTAAGAAGCACTCCGGATATAAAGAATTCCACAACATGAATGATCTCGCCAAGACTATCTCAGAAATGCCGGCGGATACCCGGCTGACCATCCTTTCCGGCTTACGCTGATAACACCGTTTACAAGAGCCGTCCGCCGGTGTATGGGTAGTTGGAATATGGCGGATCAGTGGCGGAGGCGGAGTAGGTAGACGTCGGGACGGGTGCCGATGACGGTGGCGGAGATGCCGAAGGTGGAGAGCCGACGGGCAAGGTGAGCAGGGGAGGGGAGATGGTCATGATCCGCTTTCTTTTCGGCATGGATGGAGTTGATGAAGTGCTCGTCGGAGGGGAAGGCTATGTAGATGCTTCCGTCGGGTGCGAGATTTTCCTTTATAAGACGTTTGAGGGTTTCTGTCGGCTTGTGGAGATGAGGATATACACAATAGAGCATTATCACGTTAAAACGCCCCTCAATCGGCTCGTTCTCAAAATCTGCCTGAAGGAAATCTATCTGATGACCCGGATTGCCATATTTATCCTTGGCGCGCATGAGCATGTTACGGGAGAAATCCACGGCTGTGATATGGCCCGTTTCCCCGGTCAGTTCAATTATATATGGAATCAGAACTCCGGTACCGGTTCCGAGATCTAACACGCGATCCCCCTTTTTTATTCCGCATCTTGAAAGAATGTATCTCACTTTGGGTGGGAGTGAGAGCACTTCATTTTCATCCCACGTGGCAGCGATGTTATCGAAAAACCGTATCTCAGGATTCACGGTTGCATTTGATTCCGATATACAGCTATTACCGTAATTAAGAGATTGTTGAGAGGTGGATATGTTTAAGGAATTCATCAGTGGGGGGAGTTATAGGTAAATGAGTTATTCGGGTTCGTTATGATTCCTAAAAGGTGTTTTTGTTAAATTCAGAACAAATTTAGCAGTTTTTTCTTATTTATAATGATTATAATTAAAATAAATTATATATTTGCATCCGTAATTTGAAATGATTACAGATAAGATAGATCAAAAATTACAATTTNTATAAAATAAGAATTATNATATAACCCAAATTTAACAGACGCCATGATTATCCAAAGTGCATTGATTGGAATGGTTTCCGTAGCTGCGACGATGGTAGGAGATACTGTAGTTTTGCCACAGGTTGTTACAGAAGCCCCCGCAAAAACCAATGTTACACTTCTTCCTTTGAACACAAACGTGATCACCTCTGCCGAGATTGAGAAATCACCGGAGAGTTCGCTGCTGCCAGTCCTTGTCAACAAGGTTCCGGGCCTGTTCGTGACCGAGCGAGGTTTCGCGGGCTACGGTATATCGGGCGGTGCAGCCGGTACGGTTAATATCCGAGGTGTCGGAGGGAGCAACAAGGTGCTCTTCATGATCGACGGCCAACCTCAATGGGCGAGCATATTTGGCCATGCGCTTCCTGATGCTTACGTTTCCAATGGTGTTGAGCGTGTGGAGGTAGTTAAAGGCCCGAGCTCGCTTCTTTACGGGTCGAATGCTATGGGTGGGTCAGTGAATATCGTGACCAGGCACCAGCAGCATGACGGTTTTTCCGGCCGTGCGCGGGCAGAGTTTGGTTCATTCACAACTCAGAGATTCGGGGTTAATGCAGGATGGCGCAAAGGAAAATTCGCCACTTTCCTTGCCGGATCGTTAGACCGCTCCAACGGGTCGCGCGCAAGAAGCGAGTTCTGGAATGCCAATGAGTTGATGCAGTTTCAGTATAACCATTCGAAGGAGTGGGAAGTTGGGGCAACCGTTACTATGAATCAGACCATGGCCAACAATCCTGGAACGTTGCAGGCTCCTCTCTTGAGTATGTGGACGAAGATTTACCGGGGCACAGCATCCGTATATGCAAAGGATAATTACGGAAAGTCGCGTGGAGGCGCGCAGGCCTATATCAACTGGGGTCGCCATTGGGTAGACGATGGATATGCGCCGGGGGCAAATCCTACTGATTATATATTCAATTCTACAGATTACAATATGGGATTCACCCTTTACCAGACCATGAATTTCTGGCACGGTAACGATCTTTCAGCCGGTGTTGATTTCGTCCACTGGGGTGGTCACAAATGGAATACGGATAAAGAGGATATAGCCGTGCGCACATCTGACTTCAAGGGTTGTGAAAACGAGATTGCCGGTTATCTGATGATGCAGCAGGGGCTATGGGATGATCTCCTCTCGCTCAACGCCGGAGTGCGTCTGCAGCATAGTTCGCAGTATGGCAATGAATGGGTGCCTCAGGCTGGATTCATCCTCAAGCCTTATCGGGGTGGCTCGCTGAAATTCTCGTTCAGCAAAGGTTTCCGTGCGCCCAATATCCGTGAGCTCTATTTCTATCAGGTAGCTAATCCCGACCTTAAACCCGAATATATGTGGAACTACGATGTGGAGTTCCGCCAATGGCTGCTCGATAACCGTCTCAACTTCGGTTTGTCGCTTTATTTCATCGACGGAAAGAATACCATCCAGCCCACAATGGTCGACGGCCGCATGAAAAACATGAACTCAGGCTCATTCATCAATAAAGGTTTCGAACTTGACCTTGCCTATCATATCAATAAACAATGGAGTGCGAGTGCCAACTACAGCTATCTTCACACCTCTAATCATTCACTTCTCGGAGCTCCCAAGAATAAGCTGAACGCTGAGGTGAGCTATTCACCGTGTAATTTTGAGTTCACACTGGAGTCTAATACAATATGGGGCTTGCAGACAGGGGCTCCCAATGGCGAGACACAGAGCTATTCATTGCTCAATCTGAGCTTGGCTTATAATTTCCACTCCAAATGTGATATACGCCCATTCCTTAAACNNGACAACATTCTCAACAAGCATTACGAAATNCTCTACGGATGTCCGATGCCGGGNTGCACCANTATGGGAGGAGTGGAATTCAAATTCTGACAATCTTTTACATATGATACATAATAAACTGATGTCCTGCTGATAAGTATTCTGTTCTCTAATATACTTTTAATCCATCGGGGGGGGCACTGCGAAAAGATTCAGTTAGCAGTGCCCCCTAATTTTATTTTATCAATTGTCAAGTCCTAAAATAGCGTTACACTAGAAAAGTAACGAAAATGGAAGAAACAGGCCACAAGTATGTTAAGCGGACACAAAAGGATTATCCGATGCCTTTTAAACTGGCAGTCGTTCGCGAAGTCGAAGAAACAGGCATCGGGGTATGTGCGGTAGCGCGCAAGTATGGGATCCAANGTGAAACAANAGTAACTANNNGGTTANGAAAANTTGGTGACTTTGACCATCAAAACAAGACATCTATCCCGATGGAAAAGAACAAGGATCAAAGATTGTTGGAGCTGGAGCAGCAGATTAAGGTGCTTGAGCAACAGAACAGCCGTCTGCGTCATGAACTGGATATGCGGGATCACAAGGTCGCATTCTTTGACATGATGATAGACATGGCGGAGAAAGAATTCAAGATAGACATAAGAAAAAACTCCTCCGCCGGGCAGTCGAACAATACAAGGCGATGAAAGGAATGCCCAAAAGTACGCTTTGTGAACTGCTCGGCATCAGCAGGCAAAAATATTACAGGGCATGCTGGAG
>WFLX010037062.1_pt1 | contig 11807 bp, 13 predicted proteins | sample 4967041 | NCBI WGS metagenome assembly WFLX01 (sample SAMN12857096, study PRJNA449069) | gut metagenome | isolation source: stool from male and female vole | host: Microtus ochrogaster | place: USA:Florida | collected 2017 | reverse complement strand
ACATCGCCGCCCATTGCAAGTTCGGGGATAGCCGGTATATTATGACCTTTACAGCCAACACCAGGCACCCATTCAGGAATTTTAATTTTATTCAATCAAAAGATAAAGCCGTTTATACCGCCAATGATCCAGTTAATAGGGGCTTTGACGATATTTGCAACGGACTGAAACAGGTTGCTGAAAAAGTCCTTTATTCCACCGAATGCACTTTTTATACCATCCGCGGCTTTGGTAAATATCCCGCTGAAAAAGTCCACAACTGCACCGAACGCGCTCTTTATGCCGTCCCAAATGCCGGTGAAAAAGTCCGAAATGCCGCTCCAAATACCCTTGAAAAAGTCGGAAACGGCGGTAAATGCCGCCTTGAATGTATCAACAAAGCCGTTGACNATATTCAGCAAACCATCCCAAATGCCTTTGAAAAAGCCGGATATNCCGTTCCAAATGCTCTTGAAAAAGTCGCCTACTGCGGTAAATANGCCCTTGACGGTTTCGCCTGCACCCTTGACAGCACCGACGATCGCGTCCCAAATNCCTTTAAAGAACGACACGATGGCGTTCCAAATGNTTTTAAAGAAATCGCCGANCGCTTTAAATACNGCCTTGCAGGTCGCTATNTTCTTTTGTACNGTCTGAACAATACCNTCCCAAATGCCTTTGAAAAAGTTTTTGATACCCTCCCAAATGCCTTTAAAGAACCCGACGATGCCGTTCCAAATATTTTTGAAAAAGTCAGCAATGCCTTTGAATGCAGTTTTAAACATATCGACAAACCCGCCGATAATGTCACCCATTCCGCTGAATATAGCACCAAANCCCTCTATAATTGCGCCAATAATCTGCGGTATAGCTTTCACCAATTCAGGGATCGCTTGAATAAGACCCGACGCCAAAGCGATAATTATTTCAATTCCCGCCTGAATTAACTGCGGCAAAGCCTCGATCAAGGCGTTCACTATGACGGGGATCAGGTCGATTATAGCCTTGATTATCTGCGGAATTGCTTTCACAATGCCCGTAATCAAAGAAATAATGATCTGTATTCCTGCTTTGATAATTTTCGGCAGGTTGCTAATTATTGCTTTTACCAATGTGGGGATCAGCCCGACGACGGCTTTTATAATATCAGGTAGCGCGCTGATTATGCCGTCCAACAACGACATAATTAACTTAATACCTGCGTCAATAAGCTGCGGGAGCATATCGACGATCGCCGTAATTAGTGAGGTTACAAGTTGTATAACGGCGTCAAGTATCTGCGGCAGCATTGACACGATCCCCTCGATAAGAGAAACAATTAGCTTGACNCCTGCGTCAATAAGCCGCGGCAGCATATCCACAATAGCGGAAAGCAGGGACGAAACTAACTTGATCGCGGCGTCAATGATTTGTGGCAGCATTGACACAATGCCGTTTATAAGCGACATAATCAGCTTTATACCTGCGTCAAGGAGTTTTGGCAATAGCTGTATAATCGCTTGCACGACCGACAAGATCAGTTTTATAACCGCGTCAATGATTTTGGGGAGCATTCGCACAATTCCGTCTAATAGGGACGTAATCAGCTTTATTCCCATATCAATAAACAAAGGCAGTTTTTCAACAATTACATTTAAAACCTTTGTAATGACGTTGACGATCGCATCTATTATCTGCGGCAGCTTTTCCGAAACGCCCGCCACAACTTTGTCAACTATCCCGGTGAATTTATTCAAGCCGTTTGTAAACTGCTGTATCAGGGCATCCACGTCGCCGCCGTTCTTTATCANCATTGCAATGATGGCGACAAGTGCGGCGATCGCCACGACTACCAACCCCGCAGGGCTTGCAAGGAACTTAAACGCAGAACCTAACCCCTTTGTAACCGCCGAGCCTGTCTTTGCCGCTACATTCCACGCCTTTTGCGCCACAGTACCCGCCGTTTTTGCAACGGTATTTGCCACGAGGCTTGCCGTATTCTGAACCAAAGACACGGTGTTTTTAATTACCTTTTTCGTACCCGATGCAAGGCTTGAAAAGACCTGTACAGTTTTCCACGCGGCAAAGGCGGCGACTACCGTCTTGACGACCGGCGCAAACTTCCCGAATACGTCCTCAATATATTTGAACGTACTGCCGACAATGGATTTTAAACCACTGAAAGCCTTGTCCCAGTCGCCGGTGAACACACCCGAAAGGAACTGCAACGCTCCTTTGAATACGTCCTTTATAGCATTTAAAGTGCGTTTTAAAACCGCTTTGATCCCGTCCCACGCTTCTGTTATCTTTTTACGCACGGCGTCTGCGTCTATGCCCCATTTTTCAAAAATAACGCCTATAACGCTGTCGTTGCCTTTCATAAAGTTTATAAAGTCATCGACTGCGAGGGCGATCAGCATAATAGCCGCAACGAGTGCAACGGTTTTCAGGTTTATGCCCGTTAATAGCTTTTTAGCGTTTTTCAGAAAATCAAGAATTTTTCCGGCATTTAATGCCACAAAAATTGCCCCCGCTGCTATTGCAAGCAGCTTGAGGGCATTTTCCGCACCGCCTACTTTGTTTACAAACCGCTCCGTGTAGGTCTGCGCCTTTCGCAGAATGTTCATAAACTGTGTAAAAGTGCGGGTCAAAATTTTTGCAATGGTTTTTGTAACACCGAGGGTTTTGTCCATTTGCGTAAGCCAAAGCCCCCACTGATTACGTATATTTAAAAGAGCGTCACTGATTGTCAGGTCAACGTTTGCAAATGCCGCCTCGATGTCGTCGGCACTATTGAGGAACGCGTCGCGCAACTGTTCCAGTGAGATTTTGCCATCGCTTGCCATTTGTTCAAGTTCTGAACGCGCCACACCGATGTGCTTTGCAAGCATATTAGCGGCGGCCGGTGACTTCTCGATTATTTGACCGATTGTTCCGGCGTCAACCTTTCCTTTTGCAAATGATTTGTTGATGGCGTCCTGTAATGACAGTATTTCGCTCTGTTCTTTGCTTTCACTTTTAAATAACTTTGTTGTAAGTTCAGCATAACGCGTCGCACTTGTCACGTCGAAAAGATCACTATTTTGCTGAACAAGGTTAGTCGTAATTTTTGCAATATCGGCATACGCAGTGCGCGCCGCATTTGCGGCGTTTAAAATATCATTCTGCGCCGCCTCCTGTTCGACAAGNCCCCGNGTCGCNTTNTTNATCTGCGTGTTGATTTTGCCGAACTCTTCAATAATCTGTTTTGCNTTTANAAGCGAAAAGCCGATGCCGATCGCTCCGAGGGCTTTGGTGGCAACGGACTTTAACTTGTCGATGCTGTCGTTTACTTTCTTTTCGCTTTTTTCGTCTACCTCATAGCCAAAGGCGATAGCGATGTCGCGTATAGTCATAGCCCGTTGTCACCTCCTCCCTGTTTGAGCGTTCTTGTCGGCTAATTCTTTTGACTGCGCCGCCTCGATGTCGGTTTCCATACGTACAAGCGCGTACAGTTTCAGAGCTTCGTCAAGCGTGTAGCAGGTTTTTAATTCCTGCATTGACGCCTTGCCTGATTTTATAAGCGTGTACATTCGCAGTTCAAGTTCTGAAAATTGAGTCGTGTCTAATCTGCCGTATTTGTCAACGGCATCGCCGCCGCTTTGGGCTGCGCCTTTTGGAGTCCAAATTGGCCGCCGAGTTTCTTGAAAAAACCCTTAAAGTTTACATTGATAACCTCCACCGCGAGGATAAACATATCCTGTGCAGACCCGCAAAAAATCTCATTTGCAAGATCGTTGTCAAGGCGTTTCACGCCGTCCTCGGTTTCAACGGAAATGTTTTCGTGCTTTGTGAGCAGCTTTTTCAACAGGTTTTCCACCTTGTCACCGGAAAGCCCGGACAGCGCACCGGAAAACGATGCAACGTCAAGGTTCATAAAATCAACATCGCCATCGTCGCTGTCGCTTGCACCCATTGCGAGGGGTGCAAGACCTGCGACAGCGGGGGCAAGAACCGAAATAAGTTCACCGCTAATATTTGCCGCTGTAAAAGCGGCAAAAGGGCGAATGTAAAAAGTGTTTTCACCGATTTTCTTTTCTGTGGTTTCGTGCTGTTTCATTTGCTTGACCTCCTATAAATTTTTATTTCCATTCCGCGCTGTCGACAAGGGTTGCCTCGCCGGTGCGGAGCGACCACTCGCGGTTCTGCGCTGTCTTACCAAANGGACGCGCTGCCGCGATTGTAACCCACGCCTGCTCACAGCTAAANAAAGTGCCGCCGCGCAGGTCCTTGATCGTAACGGGGAACATACCCGAACCGTCGATGCGGTCTTTGTCGTGCATATTCTGCAACCACGCATTTGTGACGCTTTCCTGCAACAGTGAAAGGGTTATGTTGTAGGTGTCATCGGGGTCAAGTGAGCGGATCTGTTCGCCGTCACAGCCGACGGTATCAGTAATACCGTCGCCGTTCTTTTCAACGTTTACGAAGCTATCCTCTGCATAACCCGTGACGGAATGTGTGCCGAAAGAGATCAAGACCTCTTTCGGGTTGTAGGTTCTGACTTTACCTGCCATCGCTTATTCCCTCCTTAATATGTCAGTTCACCGTTGACGGTAACAACGTGAATTGCTCCCGCCAGTCGTGCGGAAAATTTACAGCCGCTTAATGCTCTGCTTGCCTTTTCGGAGGCTGACAGGTCCATAGCGTTAGGAACNTCCACGNTAAAGCCGGGGTTCAGTACGCCGTCGCTGTCAAACTCATCGGGNGCGATACCGCCCGCCGCCTGTCCCGCTTTAAGGCTTGCGATCATCTGATTTTCGACAAGGGCGATGCCGGGGTTGGTATACGGGATTTTGGTATTCATAATAAGCAGGTTGTAAATGCGGTATTGCATATCATCCTGCAACCAGTCACGGAAACGGATCACGTCGATCCATTCTCCCGCCAACACCTGACCGTTCATTGTTATGTTACGGCTGCCGTATTCCGCAAAATAATTCAAGTGGTCGTTTTCCAACTTGTCGCTTGTCGTTGACGTGATATTGCTCGGNACAACAGAGGCGAGCTGCTTAAANTTCCACGTTTCNCTGCCGGCAGAATATGCGAGGCACTTTGCGACTGCCGCAACGTGCAGGTACAAGTTGGACTGCGGAACGTCCGCGGCTGCCTGCGTTTCTTTTACTTTGCCATACCAACCCATCGAACGGTAGTAAATNCCAAGCGTTACGGGGCAGGTGTCNCTCGTGTAAGTGAATGCAAACAGCTTTGTTTGCGCCTCCGTCCATTCTGCGATCGTTTCAAAATCGCTTTCAGGAACGCCCGCAGGACAAACGACATACCACCCGCTTGTAGTCAATGCGCGGTTAAGCGTGTCGCCGATCGGCTCGGTCGTTCCCGACTCGGTGTGCTGAACAGCAATAAATATTTTTGCGGGGCGCGGGTTCTGCGAGAACGCAATGCGCGCCGCAACACCCACGGGATCGGCATTTTCGCCGACCGTCACCCATCCCGCCTCGGTCACGCCCTCAAGGTCGGTATAAGAACCGACATCGGGCGGGGCTGTTTCGGGTGCGGTTGCAGGCGCAGGGCCGACAATTAACAGGTTGTCGAAACTCGCCGCGCTGACCGCAGGGGTTTTTATGTCAATGTTTATATTGACAATTCGGTTTAAGTTACCCATTGATTTGCTCCTCCTGTATTTGATTTATCGGGGTTTCCTCGAAAGCACCCGATTTAACGCGGGCGAGTTCTTCCGTACCACCCCCGCTTGCTGTGGGCTGCCAGTTGGTGTTGTCAACGCCCACCGGCACACCGTTTTTATCAAAAACGATGTTTGACTCATTCAACACGCCGTTATATTCGGCGGCCCACTGTGTGAACGTCAAGCGCGTTTCTACCATTGCGCGGTATTGCCATCGGCTGTCGTTGATTACCTCCGACAAGTCCTGCACCCCGCCCATAAGCGACACACTCACATTGTTTTGATTGCTCCACTCAACGGTTGCGGTGCTGTCAAGATAATTCACAAAATCAAGCAGATCACTCACCGCGGTATTTTCAGCATACGACCCCTCCGGGGTGTTGACCGTGTTCCCTTTGGTAAATAGGTCAATTTGCAGAGGGACTTCCGAGGGATAAGCAGAAAACACAATGCCGTTTACCATTTGGGTGATCGGCTGCGTTGCCCGTGTTACCGTACCAAGCTGTAACNTTACGAGCGGCGCGAGAGGTTTCACCTTATTGGTTCTGCCCCACGCCACCGTCGCACCGCCCCAGTATGCCGAAAANTGCGAAAATACGGCTTGTTTCAGTTGGTTAAGTGTCAACCGCTTCACCTCCCGAACCGGGCGGGCTTTGTCCGCTTTGGTCTGCAAGAATGACGAACTCTGCCTCGTAGTGCTTTAACGGCNTATGCAACCAACTAANGCAGGACTTACACTCGTACCACTTCCNGGAAAAGAAAAGCAGGTCGCCGGGCGTCCCGCTGTGTTCGTCTGCCGGGATCAGTTCGTCCGCGCCGAAAGTTTTTACTCTTGCCACGGACCTTTCGCCCTCCGGCAGTGCAAGCAGCTCATCCGGTGAAAGCGGCTGAACATTCAGCTTGAAAGTGAGATCGGTGTTGCCGCTGACGGCGTACCCGTTCACCATTGTTTGCTTACCGTGCCGCCTTACCGTATACGGGCGGCGAAAAATACCGATTGCCATTAGTCGCCGCCCCCTTTCGGGGTAATANCAAAATGCACGGACTGTTGCATTCGGCTTGTGTCANTAAGGGGAACGTCCGACCCCTTTTTCTTTTTNGTGCTTNCGGCGTTCGGTTCTGCCCACGTTTTGCTTTTGGTGNTTGTNTCTTGAATAAGACCGACCTGCATATTGCCGATATTTTTCAAAACGTCCTCGGCAGTCCCGCCCTCCGTTATCTTTTTAAGCTGCGCTTTGCACATTTTCTCGATAATTTCTTTATTACCNTCTGCGCTTTCACGCATAAAGGGACGGGCGGGGATCGTAGGCGTTCCAACTTCATTCCAAACGGCGATGTCGAGTATGTCAACACCCTCATCGGACTGCGCCTCGCCCGCCTGAATGCCGACGCGGACTTGCAGGTTTTTCAGTTCCTCGATCTGTTCAAAGAACCGTCGACCCTCTACCGTCATTCTGTCGTGTCCTGCCATTTTTACCCCCTTTCTCCGGCGTTTATAATCGCTATTGCGCACCGATTGCGGAGGGAAACATATTGAACGCCGTACATCGTCTGTGTATATTCGGCGTCTGCGCTTAACTGTGACGTTAGGGCGGCACTGTTAAAGCTGACGGACTCGCCGCCGCTTGTATAGCTGCCGATCTTAAAAGCAACGCCCGCACCGCCTATATCGTCAAACGCACCGCCCGCGCTTTCGTCCGAACCCACCGNTGCCATCTTCATACGGTGCGCCGTAAGCAAGGCGAGAGCCTGTTCGTACAGTCTGCCGAAACGTTTTCGGCTTACAAGCGGCGCGGTTAAATCGAGCCAAGTGTTCACCGTTTCGTCATCGACCGCCGCAAACTCGGCGGCTACAATGCGGAAAACTTTCAAAGGCTGTGCCATAGGGCGTTACCTCCTTACCCCTCCACCGACTGCGCCGCCCTGATCTTTTCGATAAGCATCGCCTTTGTGTCAGTTTCCGCAAATTCAACGCCGCGCTCGAATGCGAGGGCCTGCAACTCCTCCTTGTTCATTCGGTCAATAGGCTTGTTCTGACCGCCGTTATTGCCGCCGGTGCTTTCAGCAGGTGCGCCGGGTTCGTTAGCGGCGTTGTTAATGTTTACACCAACATTAACGGCGGCAGGTGCGCCTCCGTTCCCGTTGTCATTTGTACCGCCTACCACTTTGATCCAGTTACGGGAAAGGTAGTATTTGACGGTGGGGTGATCCTTGCCGTAACCCTGCGGCAGCGTACCGACTTCATCGGGCAAAATAATGGTTGCACCAAACCCCATAGGCTTGACGGTTAAGTTTTTTACTTTCATAGCGTTTTATTTCTCCTTTCCTTAAATGCCGGGAATGATAAGCATTGAAAGCGGATAGTAGATCAATGCGCCCGCCGTTTTTGCCTCGCAGGGGATTTCAAATTCAAGACCTTTGGGCTGCACGGGGTGCTGATAAAACGGCAGGGGGTTTTCGATCGTGAACTTTTTGGGGTCTTTGGTGAACATAAAGCCCACACCCTGCGGATTGCTGCCTTTTGCGTAGGGAGAGATGCCGCTGTCTGCATTCAGTTCAGGGGCCTCCACAATATCCTTTAAGCGGGGCGAGTTTTCCAACACCCAAGACAGGATCGACTTGTCGCTGTCGTCGGAGCGGGGCGTGTTGGCAATGTACAGATATGCGTCGGTGGGAATTGCGAGGTTGTCAGGACGCTCAACGCTCTTTGTAAGAGCTGCCGTATATGCCTGCATTGCCGCGATGTCTTTCAGAATTTCGGCGGGTGTCTTGTCAACCCACTTTGTGGAAGTTCCCGCCGCATTCAAAGACAGGGTGAACACGGGGACGTTGTTACCGTCGGAAAGCACACCAACAAGCCCGGTTTTCTCGTCACCCGCCCACGCGATGCGGTTCAGTTCGCGCTCGATTGCATAACGTGCGCTTTCACCTTTGCGAATGTCAAGGGATTTTCTCGCATAGCGGCTTGCCCTCATTTCGTCCACGGAATAACCAAAACTGTCACCGATGCCGAAAATATTCGCCGTAGTGGGTACGCCCTTTACGTCAGCACGGGGGAGATCGGTCGCATANTTCTGAATGATTTTAGCAAAACCGCTCTTGTCGTAAGAATAGAACGTAACGGACTGCGCTCCGGGATCAACCTCGTTAGAAATAGGGAACAAAGCGTTCGCCGTAAATTCGGGATAAAGGGCATCGTAGGTTTCTGCCTTGATATAATCAAGTTCACGGGCAAAGAACACGCTCGCGTCCTCCGCACTGTCAAAGTGCAGAGAACCGTGACGCGCAAGCGTCGCGGGTATCTGCGACATTCTTAACGCCTCATAATCAGCCTGATCGTAAGTTGCGGAGGGGCTGTCGGCGTTATATCTTTTTCTTTTGATAGCCATTGTTAAAAACTCCTTTCTTTATTCGCCGTCACCGTCGCCGCCATCGGCGGGGGTGGTCTGTTCTGCGACCGCCATTTGGTTATAAAGTTCGACGGGGGCGATGCCCACCGAGTCAGCAGCACCGACGAACCGACCGTTTACGGCAAGGTTGCCGGATGCCTCGTTGGTGAACATTCCCGCATCGTCGCCGCTCGTAACTAAATACAGCTTGTCGCCGTAGGACACTGCCGCATCTTTAGATACACGCGCCCACGCCTTACCGTAGCGCAACACGCCCACGGTCTGTTTGGGTCTGATCGTTACGTCGCCNGCGCTGTCCATCTCCTGCGTAAATCCGGTAAGCAGCAGGCCCTCGAACTTGTCGGCAGTCGCCGCGGCAGTGGGGCGCGCAACGTTTGTGCCGGGTGCGCTGCCCTGAACTACGCCCATTCCGAACTTGAGCGCACCGGATGCGGTTTCACCGTTGACACGGCTTTCAACCTGATAGGGGGCGAGGTCATAAAGACCGCCCGCCACGCCTTTTGGCGTTGTATAGTTGTATGATGTCTGCATTATTCGTCCCCTCCGTTCATCATTCTATCGATCATACGTTCACGCGCCGACATTGCGGAGCTGCCGGAATTAGTGCGGTTTCTTCCGTCAGCGTTAAACATCTGCCTGCGCTGATAGTCCGTCCCTTTGCGGCTGTCAAGTTCCTGCAAAGCAATGTCAAACGCTGTGTTGACATAATGCTTGCTTTTACCGTCNAGGCGCAGGTCGGGCTTGATAGCCTTAATAATACGCTTTTTGGCGTCAAGAGGTTTGAGGGTTTCCAACCCGTCAAGGTTCAGCCTGTCGCCGATCCTGCCAAGTTTCAGCCGCTCCGCGATTACTGCGTCCACGCTGTCAGCGTTCATCGGCTTTTCGCCGCTGTCGGGTTCGTCGTCCTCGTCCTTGTTTTCCTCGCCGCCCTCGTCGTTGTCGGTATTGGCTGCGGCAATATCATTTGCCGCCTGCAATTCCTCGACAATTTCAATAAGCTGCTCGATGTCCTCGTCCTGTTCGGCGATCGCCGCCTTTGCCGCTTCAAGGTCTGCGGCGTCGCCGTCAGCATCGCGGCGGTCGCGCCTGTCCTTGATAAGTGAAACACGCTCCTCGACGGAGGGCTTGTCATTATCGGCGGGAGGGTTGTCGCCGTTTTCCTTGATCTCCTCGGTTACTTCGCTGTCGGTGTCGGCATTTGCCGCCTCCTCCTCTTTTTCCTTTTCTGCTTCGGCTTCGTCAAGGCGGCGTTTGCGCCTTGCCTCAAAAGCGGCGATCTTTTTGCGGTTTTCGTCGCTGTTGGTAGCCTTTCTCTGCTTTACTGCTTTTCCTGCCATTGCACTTTCTCCTTTCTGCAAAGCCTTGTTTTCTGTGCTGTCTATATTCANCCGAGCCTGTTCACCNGCNCTNGCCTCCCGCACGATTGCAAGGTGGTTTATTACAATTTCGGTNTGTATAGCGTCGTAAGGTTGCCCGTTCCATTCGCCGGGCGTTTCGTCCAGAACGAGGTCGTAGCCGAGCGAAAGTTCACGGAGGTTTGACCGCTTCACTGCGTCAATATCGTGTATAATGATTTTCGCCCTTACGTTGTCGCCGTCGGGTTCGCCCTTTGACAAAATAGTGCCGACGATCTCATCGCCTACGTTGTCCTTGTCTACCCGTCCCGCCTCGTGCGTAATTATAACGGGCTTGCCCTCATACGTTGCGAGGCTCTTTTCGTTGAAAACGTGTTCCGGTAGCCGGAGTTCTTTGCGAACGCTCCCATCGGGGTTGGTGTATTCAAATACGCCGACGCTTGTCACGATGGGGTGGTCTATCAAGAACCCCTCCGGGGTGTACTCCACTTTTTCAAGTGGAACGCTGTCAAGGCGTTTAACCCTTTTCAGCTTAGGTTCATCACCCATAGTAAAAACCTGCCTTTCATTTGGTTTGTTTTTTGGCTTCTGCCTCCCACGGGAGCGTCAAGCCGTCTATATCAAAAACAGGCAGCGCAACGCATCGGCATTGGTAGTCCTCGCCGGGGTTCGCCCGCCTGCCCGTTTTGGGATCAACCACCGGCGGGTCGCTGTATTTGAACCGCTTGCCGTTCAAGTGACGGTGGCTTTCACGGACGCGACCGTCGCCGACGGTGCGCCACACGTACTCGGTTATACCTGCGTCGGTCTGCTGTTGCTGTGTAATTCGGGCGTTCAGCTTTGCCATTTGATCGCGGGCAATAAAACGGGCGTGGCTTTTTGAAACGTCATAAGCCTCTTGTATCTGTCGCCCAATTTCTGCCGCTGTCTTTCCTGCGTACTGCCCGCCCGATATGACGTTATACATACGCTTGAGGGTTTCTTTCGGTATCGTTGTTATTAAATCAACGTTTTGCAGAACCCACTGCCGAGTGTTGTCCCGAAAGAATTTCCCGTCGTAGTAGTCGTCAAAGATATTGATCCCCAAAGTCTGCCGCACAACCCTTTTCCATACACGGATTGAGTATTTATGCGCCCGGTTTTCAAGATCGTTCAGTTTGCGAATAAGGTCAAAAGACGCGGTCTTTTTCTCCAAGTCAACCTCGGCGCGTTCCAACACCCGCCGGAGCATTCGGGAAAACTCCGTCCAGTCGCCCTTGTTGTTGGCGTCGGTTCGGTTGTTGCTGTCCGGCGCATCGCGCTGATATTCAACCAACAACGCCTTTATTTCGGGGGTGTATTCGGCGATCGTACTGTTCAGCAGGCGCATATATGCGTTAGTGATCCGCGTATAATCACGCT
>WFLX010050760.1_pt1 | contig 11810 bp, 8 predicted proteins | sample 4967041 | NCBI WGS metagenome assembly WFLX01 (sample SAMN12857096, study PRJNA449069) | gut metagenome | isolation source: stool from male and female vole | host: Microtus ochrogaster | place: USA:Florida | collected 2017 | reverse complement strand
GCGTCAGTCTTGCCTGCCTTCTTGGCTTCGCCATATACGAGGTTGGGCGTGGTGGCGCCGAGCTGCTCAAAGGGATAGTGGGCAAGGAGCTCGGTCTCTACGGCGCCTATCACTATGATAGTGCCGCTTACGGTAGCGCGGGGCTCGGCACCCGAGGTGGCGAGGGTAAATTCATAAGTGCCTTCGGCTACGGGAGTGCCGGCTACGGTGAAGGTCTGAGCCTCTTCGTCGATAGTGAGAGTTACGCCTTCGGGCAGACCTTCGGCGACAAACGACGGTGCGTTGGCCCACGTGCCTGAGATAGGCTCGATGGCATAGCCGAGCTCTACTACGCGGGTAAGGTCAGAGCTCGACACTGAGAGGCGGGGATCGCCGCTGAACATGTCGGGGAGGTAGTAGCCGAGGTGGGGCGGCTGATTATAGGCAGTATTTTGCCATGCGATGGCCATGCGGTACTGATGGTCCTGCATCAGGCAGTTGAGCTTGTAATCAGTCGGGATGGTGGTAGTGAAAATCAGCAGGTCGCTGTTGGTNGAACCGTCGTGGAGAATCACCTCTTCGCGCCAGTCGCCGAAAAGGTCGGCCTGGAGGTTGGGGGTAGCCTTGGTGCCGTTGCACGAGGCGGCGTTGCTCCACTGGTTGAAATTCACCACAGTGTTGATGCGCGAGAAGTCGGGCTCGGGTTTCGAGATTGTCGTGCCGTCGAGGAGCTCGTCGAGCAGGTCGCCATCCCAGTAAATGCGGAAGTTGATTGGCGGGCGGTTATTTGAAATTACCTGCCCATAGCTGTANACCGACGCGTCGCTGGCTGCCCAGTATTCATAGCCAGGGAAGTTNGGCGAAACGTTGGCGGCGATGCCGCGGCCNATATCCTTGCCGCTCTGCGGCTTCATGAAGATGATTTCGCCGGTGCGNGCNTCGCGCATCTCGGTGTCAAAGGGNTAGGTTGACGTNGTTTCTTCGTGGGGCATGAACACCTGCAAACCTTCGCGGTCGGGGAGCATCTTGGCGAGGTGGAGCGCGTCGCCATGCCCCTCGTTACCTCCGGGGTTAGTGCGGTAGAGCAGGGTACCGTTGTGGTCGAGCGCGGCTGCGCCGTAAATGATTTCGTCCTTTCCGTCGAAGTCAACGTCGCCAACCGTCAGAGCGTGGGCGCCTTCGCCCCACAGACCCTTGTCTTTCACCTTCGATTCGTGGAACCATACCTCTTCGAGCTTGCCATTGCGGAAGTTGACCGCCCAAACAAACGCGCAACGATAGTAGCCGCGGCAGAAGATGGCCGATGGGCGCTCGCCGTCGAGATATGCCACTCCGGCCAGGTAGCGGTCCGAGCGGTTGCAATAGTTGTCACCCCAGATCGAAGTGCTCACATATTCGTAAGCCGGTTTGTAGGGAATTGTGCTCAAGGCTTCGCCGGTGCGACCGCTGAACACGGTGAGATACTCCGAGCCGCCGCGCACATGGCCGAAAATCTTCGTGGGGTTATCCTCGTACATTCGATAGTCGTCGGTTTCCTTATCGTCGCCAAGGAGCACCCAGTTGCCTTTGCCGTCCTTCGTGCCGGGAGCTGTTTTGCACATAAGCTCGGCTGAGCCGTCGCCGTCGAAGTCATAGACCATGAACTGGGTGTAGTGGTTGCCCGAGCGAATGTTATGACCGAGGTTGATGCGCCACAGCATAGTGCCGTCGAGCTTGTAGCAATCGATGATTGTCGCGCCGGTGAACCCCTTCGACGCGCTGTCTTTGGCATCGGTGGGCATCCATTTCACAAACAGCTCGTAAACGCCGTCGCCGTCGACATCGCCAACCGAAATGTCGTCGGGGGTGTAGTCGTGGTAGCTCGCGTTGCCAACGGGGCCCTCTTTGCCGCCGCCCGGGCGGTTGAGGTGCACTTTGAAGTAGGGGGTCTCCCAGGCAGTGCAGCTCCCTTTGTCAAATTCTTTGCCACCGGCTATGGCGCGCACCTCGTAGGTCGAGGCGGCGGTAGCGTTGGCATCGGTGAAGTTTGTCACCCGCGAGATCGGTTCTTCGTTGATTTTAACACCGTCGCGGTAGATGTCAAATGTTGTGGAAGGGTCGTCGCTTGTTAGCGAGCGCCATGAAACGAACACTCCGTTATCCGTTTTTACCGCCACGACACCTCGATTGAGGTATTCGGCTTGCGGCGTGCCAAAGGCGTTGAGGCCCATGGCGGACACGAGTGCCAGGCTAAGAAAACTTTTTTTCATTGCGTGAATACAGGAATCAGATTCTTTGAGTTAACTATCGCGAAATTAGCAAATTTCTTCCAATTTCCTCCAAATTGCCGCCGCGCATTTTGTCGACGGGTCAAAACAACAAAATGTGCCGCAAGCTCCTTGCGACACATTTTGTTGCGTTTCGGAATGGGTGGCTTACATGTTNANGCCGCCGTCNANCTGGATAACCTGGCCNGTGACGTAGCTNGACATGTCGGATGCCAGGAAGGTGNCAACGTTGGCGATGTCGTCGACTGTGCCGCCGCGACGCAGGGGAATCTTCTGAATCCAGTCCTTGCGGATTTCTTCGGGAAGGGCGGCGGTCATCGCGGTGTCGATGAAGCCCGGAGCGATGGCGTTAGCGCGGATGTTGCGCGAGCCAACCTCCTGCGCGATGCTCTTGGCGAGGGCAATCATGCCGGCTTTCGATGCGGCATAGTTCGACTGGCCTGCATTGCCGTGAACGCCGACAACCGATGCCATGTTGATGATTGAGCCGTGCTTCTGGCGAAGCATGATGGGGAGTACGGCATGGATGAAGTTGAACGCGCCTTTGAGGTTAACGGCAATGACAGCGTCCCACTGGGCCTCGGTCATGCGCATCATCAGGCCGTCTTTTGTGATGCCGGCGTTGTTGACGAGGATGTCGATTGAGCCGAAATCCTTGTGAATCTCTTTTACAACCTCTTCGGTCTGGGCGAAGTCGGCGGCGTTTGAAGCGTAGCCTTTGGCCTTAACGCCGAGGGCCGCGATTTCCTCTTCGGTTTTCTTGCCGTTCTCGTCAATGGCGAGGTCGGTGAACGCTATGTTGGCCCCTTCGGCGGCGAAGCGCAGGGCGATTTCCTTGCCGATGCCGCGGGCGGCGCCGGTGATAAGGGCTGTTTTTCCTTCGAGAAGTTTCATGATTTCTTGTTTATGAAATGTATGTTGAATTTTCTGTGGATTGTCTCAGCTGGGTTCATGGCTTCCGCAAGCCGTCGAGCACGAAGTCGTTTGTCTCGTTCTGCACCTTTTGGCGGTCAAGCCCGAGGTTGTCGAGCGCGTGCTGGGTCAGCGGGCTTTCGATGCCCAAAAGCAGAACAACGGCCGCGCTTTCTGCCCGGCGTGCCTGCTCGCGGCTGAATTCGCCCGACCGCACGCCTTCGTCGAGCAGTTCGCGCAGAATCTGCATCTCCTTGCGGGCGGCAAGACGCTTGGTTTTGCCCGAACGGCGGAAATCGAGCCTCAGCAGGTCGGGTATCGATTCAGAGAGCTGCCATCCGGCCTGTCCGGCTACTATGTCGGCGCGGGTGTGCAGCAACTCGGCCAGGCGTTCGGTGGCCGAGGCACCGTTGGTGATGATGTTGCGTTCGCGGCTCACCAGCTGNTCGCTCTCCCGNTCGATTACTGCCTGCTGGATTTCCTTTTTNTTTTTAAAATAGGTGTAGATGGTGNGCCGTCCCTTTTCCGAAGCGTTGGCGATGTCGAGCATAGTGGTGTTCTCCACCCCGTTGCGGGCGAAGAGCTGGCGTGCGACATCGATGAGCTTATCGCGGGTTTTGCTTCCCATAACCTATTGTCACCTATTGTGAAAAATTTGTGCGAAGATAGTAAAAAAAGTTCATACCCACATAGTTTTGAGCCAAAAAGGGGTATTTGTGTCAATTTTCGGCACTATTCTTTGGCTNTGGGCGGCGGTTTTGCTAATTTCGTTGTGAAATAATTATGAAAATAGAAAACAAGATATATTCGTTTTTCCCCGCGTTTAGGGCGGCTTTGCTGGTGGTTGTGGCCGTCGGCTGTGCGATGGCCGCCAGTGGTCGCGACTTGTCGTTTAGTTCGCGCGAGGCAGCCCAGGTAGCCATCGTGGTGCGCGAGTTGTCAACTGGTCGCGAAACGGTGGCTGTCAATCCCGACGTTGCGCTGACTCCNGCCTCGATCACAAAATGCGTCACTTCTGCGGCTGTTTTTGCCGCCGGGATGGTTGACAACCGATTTGAGACCCCGGCATATATCACTGGCGACATTAAAAACGGTGTTCTCGAAGGTTCTATNNTCATNGCCGGCAAAGGAGACCCTACTACCGGCTTGCGCTCCTTCGCNAGGGGNGTCGGTCTGACTGACAGCATTGTTTCGGCGCTCGCAGCTCGCGGCGTTAGGCAAATAGCGGGCTCGATTTTCATCGACAGCTCATTTTTGCCGGCCCAGGGTCCGAATTCGCGCTGGGAGATTGGCGATGCGGAGTGGAGCTACGGCGCCGGGCTATACGCCGTTAATTACAATGGCAATACCCGTGGCACCGACCTTGCGCTTCCCGACCCTCCCGAGGCTTTCATCTCCGAGCTCGAAAACGCCCTCGCGGCTGCGAATATCACGGTGGAGTGGGGCGAGGACGACCTCCCCGCCGCTGACAAGCGCACCCCGCTCACATCCCACACTTCCGCGGATTTTGAGGAAATCCTTAACGCAATGATGGTCAACAGCGACAACCTCTTTGCCGAGGCGATGCTGAGAGCACTCGCTCCCGGCTCGACTTTGAAGGACGCACTCGCCCGAGAGAAGAATCTGCTCGGTGGCCTGGGCATCAGCACGGCGAATGTCGGATTGTTTGACGGCAGCGGCCTTTCGCGCAACGACCGTTTCTCGGCCCGGTTTCTCTCGCGCCTTTTGGCCGCGATGGCTTCGAGACCTGACGCGGCACGCTATGTCGCGCTTTTNCCTTTGGCCGGGTGCGACGGAACGGTGAAGAAGTTACTGCGCTCCACGAGGCTCGCTGGAAAGTTGGCGCTCAAAAGCGGCAGCATGATGGGGGTGCTATGTTACGCCGGCTACAAACTCGACGCAAACAATAAGCCCACCCATGCGGTTGTGATTATGGTGAACGGATTCTTCTGCCCCGCCGCGGAAGTGCGCAAATCAATACAGAATTATTTATTGCAGACATTCCCCTAAACTGATTATCGCTTATGGTATTGACTGAAATGATTAACCTTACCGCGGAAATTGCCGAGCAGCTTCTTGTGGCAAAGGATAACGATAGCGAAGGGCTCGCCCCGAAAACGAAACTCGACATTATAAAGTTGGCCGAGCTCGCCGCCACTCTTCCCGACATTGAGGACGTCGCCGAGCCCGTGCCTGATTCCGAACCAGTGGATGAGCCGCTCCCTGAGCCAGAGCCCGATGATGAGGTCGCACCCGCATTAGAGTCTGAACCCGAGCCGGTTGTTGAACCTGTGGTCGAAGCTCCTGCCCCCCAACCTGCCACCGGGCTGGTTGCAGCCGAGCTGCGCCGCATGTTTTCGCTCAACGACCTGTTCCTGTTCCGCCGCGAATTGTTCCAAGGTTCGCAGGTGCTTTTCGACCAGGCACTTGAAGATGTTGGCACATGTTCCTCTGCCGACGAGGCGCGCGCCGTGCTTGTCGAGCGCTATGCCCTCGATTCCAAGCGTCCCGAGGCCAAGGAATTCATGGCGGTNATAAGCGGCTTGTTTGAACTTTAACAGNGACATNAAATATGAGTGGAAAACTTTTCGTGGTGCCGACCCCTGTTGGAAACCTTGCAGACATGGCTCCCCGGGCAATTGAAACTTTGCGGCAGGCATCNCTCATACTCGCCGAAGATACCCGCACATCATCGGTNGTGACGCGCCACTTCGGCATAAACACCCCGATGCAGTCCTACCACAAATTCAACGAACANGCTGCCACCGCTCCCTTCCTCGAGAAACTGAAGGCGGGCGAAACAATAGCCCTTGTGTCTGATGCCGGTACGCCGGCCATTTCCGATCCGGGCTTTCTGCTGGTGCGTGCATGTCGNGAAAACGGCATCGAGGTGGAAACNCTTCCCGGCCCCACGGCTTTTGTGCCGGCATTGGTGAACTCCGGCCTGCCGTGCGACCGGTTTACCTTTGAAGGATTCCTGCCTCCGAAAAAGGGTAGGGCGACGCGACTCGGGGAGCTCGCCCAGGAGCCGCGCACGTTTATCATATATGAATCGCCGCTGCGTCTCGCACGCACGCTTGCCGAACTTGCCGAGGTTTGCGGGGGCGACAGGACCGCGTCGGTTTCGCGCGAGATTTCCAAATTGCATAACACGACCCACAACGGCACCCTTGCCGAGCTTGCCGAATATTTTTCCGTGAACAATCCGAAAGGTGAAATTGTTATTGTTGTATCGGGTAGGACGGACAAAGCCGACGGCCCGAAAATCCACAAAAACAAATACCGACAAAACGACGATTAAAACAAAATTCAAACATTCAAACCCAGCACATCCATCACAATTATGAAGAAGCTCACATACTCAATGATCGCGGCCCTTGTTCTTGGCGCTACCGCTTGCGATTCCAAAAAGGAATCTCAGAACTACGATGGTTACCCCACGACTGCCGACTCGCTTAAGATGGCGCTCGCCAACCAGGATTCACTCTTGAATCTCGTCAACGACATCTCCGAAGGTATGGCCCAGATTAAGCAGCTCGAGAACATTCTTGCTTCAACGAGCGATCTCACCTCTGAATCGAAGGACCGCCGCCAGCAAATCCGCGACGATATGATGGCCATACAGCAGACACTTCAGCAGCGTCGCGACCGCCTGGCAGAACTCGAGAAGAAACTCAAAGCCTCCGACGGTAACAACAAAACCCTTCAGCGCACCATTGAAACGCTTAAGCAGCAGATTGCCGAGCAGGAGGGCACTATCGAATCGCTCCGCGGGGAACTCGCCCAGGCCAATATCAACATTGAGCGCCTCACTGCTACCGCCGACTCGCTCAACACTGCCGTCAAGGATGTGACCGAGGCCAAGGATATCGCTCAGGAAGAAGCTACCAAGCTCACCAATGAGCTCAACACTTGCTACTATGTTGTCGGCTCGAGCAAGGAACTCAAGGAGGCTAAGATTGTCGAAGGCGGTTTCCTCCGCAAGACGAAAGTGCTTCCCGAGGACTTCCAGATGAGCGCCTTCCTCAAGGCTGACAAGCGAACCCTCACCTCGATTCCCCTCCACTCGAAGAAGGCCAAGGTGATGACCCAGCAACCCAAGAGCTCCTACGAGATTGTCGAGGATGCTTCCGGCCAGAAGATTCTAAAGATTGTTGATCCCACTTCTTTCTGGAACAAGTCTAACTATCTCGTGATTGAGATTGACTAAGTGACAGTTTAAAAGGATATAAAAATTACCGGCGGTGTGTTGATTATGCTAATCGACACACCGCCCTGCTTTTGTCGCATATATGAGTGGTTTTGCATAATTATGGGATTTTTTGGATGGGTGTGGGGAACGGCGTAATTTTGTGTTATGAAACTGTCATACGTTTGTCTCGCGGTGGCTTTGTTTGCCCTCCCGCTCTGTTCCTGTCATTCCGATTCTGGTAGGGAGGAACTTGCCCATCACCACGACCATGGTCACGACCACGAAGCCGAGGACCACGATCACGAGGCCGAGGAACCCGGTCATTCCCACGAAGAGCACGACGGAGAGATCCTCTTGTCGGAAGAGAAGGGGGAGCGGTTCGGGGTCCGTGTCGACGATGCGAAAGAGAGTCCCTTTTCCGAAGTGATTGTTGTTTCTGGACAAATTCTCCCGTCGCCGGCAGAGACTTCGATAGTCGCTGCCCGCTCGGCTGGAATTGTGCGCCTCGCGGCTGGGATTACCCCCGGAGCCAAGGTCGCCAAGGGGGCGGTTGTGGCCACCATCTCGGCCCGCGGTATTGCCGGAGGCGATGCCAACGAGAGCGCGAAGGTTGCCTTTGATGCCGCAAAGCGCGAACTCGATCGCCTGACACCGCTTCACGAGGAGGGCATCGTTTCCACTCGCGACTATAACGCCGCCAAGCAGAATTACGAAGCGGCCAAGGTTGCCGCCGGAGGCGCGACCTCGGGGTCCGGGAGCTCGGCGGTAGCGGCTACATCCGGGGTAGTGACCAACATTCTCGTCGGCCAAGGGCAGTTTGTCGAGGTAGGTGAGCCGATTGCCGAGATTTCATCGGCTAAGCGGCTTATGCTCCGAGCTGACATCCCTGAAGGGAATGCGGCTGCCTCGTCGCGGGTGAGGGCTGCCTCCATTCGCCCCTCTTATACTGAGGAGGTTATTGACCTGGCGTCGCTCAATGGTAAAAGGACCGCGGGCGACCCCTACGCCACAGCCTCGCGACGCTACATCCCCGTATATTTCGAATTCGTCAACAACGGCTCGGTGGTCAATGGCTCGATGTGTGAAGTATTTCTCCGTGGGGCCGAGCGCGGCAACGTNCTCACNGTGCCTGTTTCCGCCCTTAGCGAGCAACAGGGGCAAATGTTCGTGTATGTCGAGGCTCACAAGGGTGCCTACGAGAAACGCCCGGTNACAATTGGCAGTTCCGATGGGAANAATGTTGAAATCATCTCCGGGCTTGCCCCCGGGGAGCGTTTTGTGGCCGAGGGTGTTACCTTTGTGCGCCTCGCTGAAACCGCCGATGTGAAACCCGAAGGTCACACGCATTCCCACTAAGCCATGCTCAACAAGATTATCAAGCTGTCGCTTTACAACCGGCTGATTACCCTGGTGGTCGCCGGACTGATTCTTGTGGCGGGGGTGATTGCCCTGCTGCGTACCGAGGTCGACATCTTCCCCGACCTGAATGCTCCGACTGTGGTAGTGATGACCGAGGCTCCGGGGCTCGCGCCTGAAGAGGTCGAAAAGTTAGTGACATTCCCCATAGAAACAGCCGTCAATGGCGCGACTGGTGTGCGCCGCGTGCGTTCATCCTCAGCTCCCGGTTTCTCGGTGGTGTCAATCGAGTTTGATTGGGACACGGACATATACCGCGCCCGTCAGATTGTTTCGGAGCATCTCGATGGCTTGGAGGCGCAGCTCCCTCCGGGTGTTGAGGCACCGGTTCTCGGACCACAGTCGTCCATCATGGGCGAAATCCTCATCATCGGCCTCACATCCGATTCAATTTCGCAAGAACGGTTGCGCACGCTGGCCGACCGCGTAATCAGGCCTCAGCTGCTCGCACTCGGCGGCGTTTCGCAGGTTTCTGTAATTGGTGGCGATGTGCGCGAATACCAGGTTCTGCTTTCGCCCGAGAAGATGCGCCGCTATGGAATAACCCTCGACGAGGCTCTTGCCGCTGCTACCGACGTTAATCGCAACGCTGCCGGTGGAGTACTCTATGAATACGGCAATGAGTACATTATTAAAGGAACGGTCAACACTTCCGATGAAAAGGAACTCGCCGCGGCGGTTGTGCGTTCCGATGAAAACGGAGTGGTGACGCTCGCTGACATTGCCACCGTAACCACCGGGAGCAAAGCGCCGAAAATCGGTGCCGCGTCGGTCAAAACCAAACCGGCGGTGCTCCTGACAGTCACCAAACAACCAGCTGTGGGCACCATTGAGTTGACCGAACGCATCGATGTCGAGCTCGACAAGCTGCGTCGCACGCTCCCTGCCGGAGTCGAGGTGACCACCGATTTATTCCGCCAAAGCGACTTTATCGACAATTCCATCTCAAATCTTCAGGAATCGTTGCTTGAGGGAGCGTTGATGGTTATCATCGTGCTCTTTTTCTTCTTGATGAATCTGCGCACAACGTTGATTTCGCTCGTAGCTCTNCCGATGTCGATTCTCGTGGCNGTGATAATTCTCCATCTGCTNGGTGTNAGCATCAACACNATGAGTCTTGGNGGCATCGCGATCGCGATAGGGTCNCTTGTCGACGACGCCATCGTGGATGTTGAGAACGTGTATAAACGCTTGCGCGCTAACCGCGCTCTTCCCGAAGCGGAGCGCGAGCCGGTTGTGAAGGTGGTTTTTGAGGCTTCGAAGGAGGTCAGAATGCCAATATTCAACTCGTCGCTGATAATCGTGGCAAGTTTTATGCCCCTGTTCTTCCTCAGCGGCATGGAGGGGCGCATGCTCATNCCGCTCGGAGTNTCGTTCATCGTGGCGTTGGCGGCTTCCACGATAGTGGCTCTCACGCTCACCCCNGTGCTTTGTTCNTATCTTCTNGGTTCAGGGAAGGCGCTNGGCGTGCTCGACAAGGAACCGCCGTTCACCGCGTGGTTGAAACGCCATTACGCCCGCGGGCTCGCTTGGTGTCTGCGTCACGGACGCCCGGTGCTCATTGCGACGGGGGTGCTGTTCCTCATCTCCGTGGGGCTCTTTTTCACGCTTGGCCGCGGATTTTTGCCGCCATTCAATGAGGGCTCGATGACCATAAACATCGCGGCTCTTCCCGGCATTTCGCTCGAAGAGAGCGACCGCATTGGCCGCATCGCCGAGGAGACTCTGCTTTCGGTGCCCGAGGTGCGCACTGTGGCCCGCAAAACCGGGCGAGCCGAGCTCGACGAGCATTCGCAGGGCGTAAACTCCTCTGAGATGGAGGTGCCCTACGAGCTGAAAGACCGCCCGCGAGGCGCGATGGTGCGCGACATTCGTGCGCGACTCACTGAGATTCCCGGCATTATGGTGGAAATCGGGCAGCCTATTTCCCACCGCATGGACGCGATGCTGTCGGGCACTGAGGCGCAAATCGCGATTAAAATTTTTGGAGACGACTTGAACCACCTCTATGCCATCGGGCGTCGCATTCGCGAGATTGCCAAAGAGGTGCCCGGGATGGCCGATGTGAACATCGAGCAGCAAACCGAGCGCCCGGAGCTTGAAATTGTGCCGCGGCGCGCCCTGCTTGCCCGCTATGGCATAACGATGAGCGAGTTTTCGCGCTTTGTCAATGTAGCGCTCGCAGGCGAAACGGTTTCGCAAGTCTATGAGGAAGGGCTGCCGTATGACATTACTGTGAAGTTTGACGATGCCTCCCGCGGTTCGCGGGAGCGAATCGCCTCGATGATGATTGACTCGAACGAAGGGAAAATTCCGCTATCCTATGTTGCTGACATTCGCTCTGTCACTGGTCCCAACACCATCAATCGTGAAAATGTGATCCGAAGGTTTGTAGTTTCGGCCAATGTGGAGGGGCGCGACTTGCGAGGCGCGGTCAACGAGCTGTCGGAAAGGGTCGCGCGCGAGGTTGAAATGCCCGAGGGATATTTCGTGACATACGGCGGGCAGTTTGAAAGCGAGGCCGCAGCTTCGCGAACACTCGGTCTGACTTCATTGCTCGCCTTGCTGATTATTTTCCTCCTCCTCTATGGTGAGTTCCGCGATTTCCGCGAGTCGATGGTGATATTGGTGAATATGCCATTGGCGATGATTGGCGGAGTGCTGATTCTCGTCATCACCGGTGGCGAGCTTAACATCCCCGCCATCATCGGTTTCATATCACTTTTGGGAATCGCCACCCGCAACGGCATGCTCCTTATTTCGCGTTATAACCAGCTCGAAGCCGAGGGAATGTCGGTTGAAAGCCGCATCGCCGCCGGTTCGGCTGACCGCCTCACGCCCATTATTATGACCGCGCTCACTTCGGCGCTCGCCTTGATTCCGCTCGCACTGCGCTCGCAGGTGCCCGGCAACGAGATTCAGAGCCCGCTGGCGGTGGTTATTCTCGGCGGTCTCCTCTCCTGCAGAACGTTGAACATTTTCGTTCTTCCCGTTCTATATCGCAATATTGCCAAGAAACAAAACACGAAAGATGCTGAATAGAA
>WFLX010064363.1_pt1 | contig 11811 bp, 9 predicted proteins | sample 4967041 | NCBI WGS metagenome assembly WFLX01 (sample SAMN12857096, study PRJNA449069) | gut metagenome | isolation source: stool from male and female vole | host: Microtus ochrogaster | place: USA:Florida | collected 2017 | reverse complement strand
GCTGTTCAAATTCATCTGATCGTGCTATTAATATTGGTTTTTTCATAATCTTGTATTTTTTTGCAAAGATACAAAATATTTTTGAAAAATGAGCGCGAATTGCACGAGTTTTGACTTTTGGAGGGTGGAAATATGGCTCTCAGGTCTAAACTCGTGCAAAAAATATAGTTAACAATTTGGTAATCAATTAAAAGATTGAATTCTGTAAATTTATTGTATAATATTACAAAATTTTTCAAAAATTATGACGAAATAATATCGCTGGGGGATGATTAAAATGGAGGGAAGTCGTATGGCAAACACGGGTGTCGGGGTTGCATTTGCAATGCCGACGCCTTTTCTATTTGGTTTTTCGCAATACTTTGCGTAAATTTGTAAAAAATATCAAGTCTATGGACAATTACGGATTTATTCGTGTGGCGGCCGGTGTGCCAAATGTGAAGGTGGCCGACGTCAGATTCAATATAGAGGAAATCTGCCGACAGATCTCCTTGGCTTCATCTCAGGGTGTTGATCTGCTGATACTTCCTGAATTGTGTGTCACCGGCTACACCTGCGGCGACCTGTTTGAACAGCCCCTGCTCACAGACCGTGCCAAAGAGGCTGTGGAAGAGCTCGTGGGTGCGGAATGTTTCGGACAGACCGTCGTGGCCCTCGGAGCCCCCCTCATGATTGAGGGGCGACGCTTCAATTGCGCCATAGTGATGGATAAATATGGCATACTCGGAGTGGTGCCCAAGATTCACCTCCCCAACTACGGTGAATTCTACGAGAAGCGCTGGTTTGAGTCGGGAGCCACACTTAATCCTACCACACTCACTTTCGGAGGTGAGGAGGTGCCCGTAGGCAACAACCTGCTCTTCACCGTGAAGGGTGTGAAATTCGGCGTGGAGATTTGCGAAGATCTCTGGGTGCCCGTGCCCCCGAGTTCAGATATGGCACGCGCCGGAGCTGAACTGATCGGCAACCTCTCCGCTTCCGACGAACTAATCGGCAANCACGACTATCTGCTCCATCTCATTTCGCAGCAGTCNGGCCGTCTGCGCTGCGGNTACATCTATGCCTCGGCCGGTTGGGGCGAATCGTCGACNGATCTCGTATTCGCCGGCAACGCCATCATAGCTGAAGACGGCAACATCCTCGACTCCAAACGCCGCTTCTTCACCAAGCAGATGATCGCCGTGAAAGATATCGACGTAGAGAGACTGCGCAGCGATAGGGCCAGATTCTCTACATTCTACGACGGCGCGGAGAGGGTGAAAGACTTCAAGGTGGTAGACAGTTCTACAAGAATCCAGCCTAAAGACGACCTGATGAACGTCAGGATCGACCCTTACCCATTCGTGCCCGGCGACCGCACCAAGCTCGACGCCCATTGCGAGGAGATCATCAACATACAGGCACGCGGCCTGATGCAGCGACTCAGCGTGATNGGTTGCNGAAACGCCGTGATCGGTATCTCGGGTGGCCTCGACTCCACACTCGCGCTGCTCGTGACGGTGAAGGCATTCGACCTGCTCGGAATCGACCGCAAAGGTATACACGGCATCACGATGCCTGGTTTGGCCACCACCTCACGCACACGCTCAAACGCTATGGGCCTGATGGAGGAGCTCGGTATCACCGCTCTTGAAATCCCGATCGGAAAGGCTGTGGCTCAACACTTTGCCGACATCGGTCAAGACCCCGAGAAATATGATGTGACCTACGAAAACTCCCAGGCACGCGAACGCACGCAAATCCTGATGGACTACTCCAACAAGGTGAACGGTATCGTGATCGGCACCGGCGATATGTCGGAGTTGGCTCTCGGATGGTGTACCTATAACGGCGACCATATGTCGATGTATGGCGTAAACGCTTCAGTGCCAAAGACTCTCGTGAAGCATCTCGTGAAGTGGTTTGCCACCGAGCTTGAGGAGAATGCCTCGAAGATACTCATCGATATCGTTGACACTCCCATCTCTCCCGAGCTCGTTCCCTCTGACGATGCCGACGAGATAGGGCAGAAGACGGAAGACCTGGTAGGNCCCTACGCGCTTCACGACTTCTTCCTNTATCATCTGCTCCGCAATTCCTTCTCGCCCGACAAGATTTTCATGCTCGCCCGCAAGGCCTTCGGATCAACCTACACCGACAAGACCATCCTCAAATGGCTGCGCAATTTCTATCGCCGCTTCTTCTCGCAGCAATTCAAGCGCTCNTGNATGCCTGATGGCCCGAAGGTGGGTTCCGTAAATCTCTCGCCTCGTGGCGACTGGCGAATGCCCTCCGACGCTTCGGCCAAGCTTTGGCTCGACGAAGTTGAAGCGATAAAACTCTCGTGAGGCCCGCGCCACGCGAGAAAAAACTATCCTGATTGATAAGACTATGACTTTCGAAGAAGATATAAAGGCCGCTGTGGCCACACTGAAAAAGNGTGGGATAATTCTCTATCCCACCGACACGGTGTGGGGTATTGGCTGTGATGCCACCAACCCCGAGGCCGTGAAAAGAATCTATGAGCTCAAGCGTCGCGCCGATAGCAAGTCGATGCTCGTGCTTGTAGATAGCGAGGCGATGCTCGACCGCACCGTGCGCGATATCCCCGAGGTGGCCTGGCAGCTCATAGAGGCTGCCGTAGATCCCCTCACGATAATCTACGACCATCCCGAAGGGGTGGCCCCGAATCTTTTGGCCGACGACGGCTCGCTCGGCATACGCATCACGTCAGAGCGATATTCGGCCGAACTCTGCCGCCGTCTGCGCCGCCCGATCGTCTCTACCTCTGCCAATATCAGCGGCGAGAAGGCTCCCGCCATTTTCGACGAAATCGCTCCCGAGATTCTTCAGGGTGTCGACTATACGGCTGAATATCGTCGCGACGATCATAACCGTGCCCGCCCGAGCAACATCATAAAAGTGTCGGAAGGGGGGCTGTTTAAAGTGATACGATGAGCGGGGAGCGCCTCTCTGCCACGCGGCAAAAGTGGAAATACGTGGCGTGCGATTACATCACGGGAGTGATAGCTTTCATGATCTTCAATATCGCGCGCGCCCTTCTCATAACCCATGAGGAGGTGTGGAGCTACGTCTTCTCGGGCAAGCTGCTTGCCGAGGCTCTGCTGTTCCCCATCGGTATGTTGGGGATCTACTGGCTATCAGGCTACTACAACCTGCCATTCGGCAAATCGCGCCTCCAGGAATTGCTCACGACTTTCTTCTCCGCGCTCATCAACACCGCCATAATCTACTTCATCCTCCTGATCAACGACCAGACNGGGGAGCGGCGAGTGAATTACGAATTGCTTGGCATTCTGATAAGTCTCTTCTTCGTGATTCCCTACATCGGGCGCCGACTGATCACCAATCGCGCCACGCGCCTCTTCCGCGAGCATCAGTGGGAATTCCGCACGCTGATAATCGGCAATTCACCCACATCGCGCCGGGTGGCGGCCAGCCTTAACCGTGGGCCGGTAAGGGTAGGATGCCGCATACTCGGCTTCGTGGAGATTCCGGGCGAGGAGAGCGTAAGGAGAGATGAAAATGATCCTCCGGTGTTTCCCTTCGAAGATATAGATCGCATCTGCGCNCAGTTGGAGGTAGATCAGCTCGTNATCGCCTCCGAAAATTACAGCGATAAGCGGGTGCTGATGCTCCTCTACAAGCTCTTTCACCTCGGGCTTCCCATAAAGATCGCCCCCGACACTCTCTCTTACGTCACCTCCTCGATTCGGCTCAACGATATCTTCGCCGAGCCCTTCGTAGATCTCACGTCGCCCGCGCTGAGCGAGGCTTCGAAAAATGTGAAGAGGATGCTCGACGTAGTCACTTCGGCTGTCGTGCTCATGATGCTTTCGCCTCTTTACGCAGCCTTGGCGATAGCCGTGAAGCGAAGCAGCCCAGGGCCCGTGTTCTACAGGCAGGAGCGTATCGGCCTCAAGCAAAGGCCCTTCGACATCATAAAGTTTCGCACGATGTATACGGATGCCGAAGCGGCCGGCCCGCGACTCTCGGCCGACAACGACCCCCGCATCACGCCCGTGGGGCGCATACTGCGTAAATACCGCCTCGACGAGTTGCCCCAGTTCTGGAACGTCCTGAAAGGGGAGATGTCGATCGTGGGGCCACGTCCGGAGCGTGCCTATTTCATCGAGCAGATCATGAAAGAGGCTCCCTATTACGCTCTCGTGTATCAGGTGCGCCCCGGCATAACCTCCTGGGGGATGGTGAAATACGGCTACGCATCAAACGTGGCGCAGATGGTGGAGCGCACGCGCTACGACCTCATATACATGTCAAACATGTCGCTTTTCGTCGACATCAAGATACTCATCTATACGGTGCGCACCGTTGTGACCGGCAAAGGTCTGTGACGCTGGCATACGTTAATATACATAACACATCACACACTGTGGCATATAAAGAGACACACAATAGATTTACAGATCTTTGGCTGCACTTCGTGGGCTGGAGAGAACGCCATATCAAGGAGCGCAATTTCGTTGTGCTCCTCGCATTGGTTATCGGGGTGATCTGCGGTTTCGCGGCTCAGATTCTCAAATTCCTTATCCACGAGATAGCCCATTTCCTCACGGCCAACCTCAATCTTACGAGCGCCAACTATCTTTACCTCGTCTATCCGATGGTGGGCATAATNCTGGTGACGCTCTTCGTGAAATTCGTGGCGAAAGATAATATCTCACATGGCGTAACGCGCGTGCTCTACGCTATTTCGCGTCGCAAATCGCGGCTGAAGAAGCGCAATATGTATTCGTCGCTGATTGCCTCGTCGGTGACGATCGGATTCGGCGGTTCGGTAGGAGCCGAGGGCCCGATCGTGTTTACAGGCGCAGCTATCGGTTCCAACATAGGCCAGGCCTTCCGAATGGCCCCCAAGATATTGATGCTCCTTGTGGGATGTGGCGCGGCGGCCGGCATTGCAGGCATCTTCCGTGCCCCGATCGCCGGTATGCTTTTCACTCTCGAAGTGCTCATGATCGANCTTACCGGCACCACCGTGATGCCNCTTCTNATATCATCAATCAGCGGAGCCACAGTGGCTTACGTGTTGGAGGGNTACAGCGCGGAATTCTTCTTCGCNCAGAGTGAGCCGTTTCAAGTGTCGCGCATTCCGCATGCCGCCCTTCTCGGAATAGTGTGCGGCTTTATCTCGCTCTATTTCACCCGCGCCATGTTTATGATGGAGTCGATGTTCGGCAAAATCACACGCCCCTGGCTGAAAATTGTGATTGGCGGCTCGATATTGGCCGGCCTCATTCTCCTCTTCCCGCCNCTCTACGGCGAGGGCTANGGCACGATCAACACCCTTCTTGAAGGGGATTACTCGAAGGTGCTCGACGGCACATTCTTCTACGTCGACCGCGACAGCATCTGGTTTATCGCCGTCTTTATCGGGGCGGTGATCCTTACCAAAGTGTTCGCCACGTCGGCCACTAACGGAGCCGGCGGCGTGGGTGGCACCTTCGCCCCCTCGCTGTTCGTGGGGGCGTTGCTTGGGTTTCTCTTCGCCTTCGTGCTCAACAACCTCTTCGAGGGTGGTGTGGGCATCTCCAACAAGAATTTCACGCTTCTCGGCATGGCGGGAGTGATGAGCGGCGTGATGCANGCCCCGCTGATGGCCATCTTCCTNACGGCCGAGATGACCGGCGGCTACGACCTGTTTCTGCCGCTNCTGATTGTCTCCACACTCTCCTACATGACTATCCGCGTGTTCGAGCCCTACAGCATCTACACNATGCGNNTGGCCAANCAAGGCGACCTCCTCACTCACGAGAAGGATAAGGCTGTGCTCACGCTGCTNAAGATCGANAATCTGATNGAGAAAGATTTCAAGACNGTGTCGCCNAAGATGAATCTGAAGGAGGTGGTCGACATCATCGCTACATCCAACCGCAANCTCTTCCCCGTCACCGATGAAGAGGGTATGCTCGTGGGTGTGGTGTTGCTNGATGATATNCGCAACATCATGTTCCGCCCCGACCTTTACAAGAAGATGCACGTCACGCGGTTTATGTCGATGCCCCCCGCGCGTATCGATATCTCGCAACCGATGGAGGAGGTGATGAGGGTGTTTGATAAGACGAATGCCTGGAACCTTCCCGTAGTCGACAACGGCCGCTACATCGGTTTTGTATCGAAATCGAAGATCTTCAACAGTTATCGAAGAGTGTTGCGCCATTACTGCGATGAGTAGTGCTTTTGAGGCGAAAAATCGGNAATTTCGGAGGGAAAAATGCGAATTATCATTNAGTGAGGCTCTTTTTGTTAAGAAAACTTTTATGTTACAAAAAATTGTTTTAAATTTGTGTTGTGAAACATAAAATTTACCAATTAGGCTGACTTCATGATAAAAAAGAGTACTCTTGAACAGATAATAAGTGAAGACCTATCCGACTTATGGACTATCCTGACCCCGGATGAGAAGAGAATTGTGACCGACAATTTCTCGATCATGCACTATAAGAAGGGTCAGATAATTTATGCCGAGCAGGAGGAGCCGGAAAATCTCTGGTGTCTGCTGAAAGGGAAGGTCAAAATGTACAAGAGCGGTGTAGGCGATCGTGTGCAGATTCTTCGTCTATACCGTCCGGTGCAATATTTCGGTTATAGGGCATATTTTGCCAAGGAGAATTATGTCTCCTCTTGCCAGGCGATCGAGCCCTCGGTGATCGGGTATATCTCAATGAAGATTGTTGAAGATCTGATTCGCAAAAACACTGATCTCGCTTTCTTTTTCATTCACGAGCTTTCGAGAAATCTCGGCGGTTCGGATACGAAGATCGTGAATCTGACCCAGAAGCATATTCGCGGCCGTCTTGCTGAGGCTCTCCTCCTTCTGGCCGACAATTATGGCCTTGAAGATGACGATGCCACCCTCAAGATCTACATGAGCCGGGAAGATCTGGCCAATCTCTCGAATATGACCACATCGAATGCCATACGTACTCTTACGACATTCATGACAGAAAAGCTTATTTTGGTNGACGGCCGTCGCATCAAGATTCTCAACGAACCGATGCTCCGCAAAATATCGAAATTCGGATAATTNNCNCAANAAAAAAGCATCCCCCGGCAGTTNGGAGGATGCTTTTTTGTTGGGGGTTACATGTGCCATTTGAGGTCGGCGAATTGGGTGTAATCGAAGGGTTGGGAGGGATTGTAACGAAGTTGGTCGGCTTCAAGGTAGATTGGTGTTTCGAAATTGTCGGTGAATACGCCTCCTGTGCCCAGCCCTTGCGGTATGGGGCTGGCNGTCGGTGAGCCGTTGNTTCCGNTGGCGAAGAGGGCGGCNGTCCATTGCGCGATNGCGTTGAGGCCGACGTTNGACTCNAACGCTGAAGTGACCCACCAGCCGATGCCACGNTNCTGTGCAAGNCTGATCCATTCCTCGCCTCCCGAAAACCCGCCACACAAGGCTGGCTTCAGGATGATATACTGGGGCTTGATAGNGTCGAGCATNNCNGTTTTCTCTTCCGTGGTGCCCTTGCCGATAAGCTCCTCGTCGAGGGCNATAGGGAGCGGGCTNACCTGGCAGAGAAACGCCATAAGCTCCGGATTCCCGGCTTTGATCGGCTGCTCAATGCTGTGCACGCCCAAGTCGGCCAGACGCTTCAATCGGGGCAGAGCGTCGTCCATCGTGAAAGCTCCGTTGGCATCGACACGCACAGTGAGTTGCTCAGGCGAGAAACGGCTGCGAATCCGCTCGATCATATCCAGTTCACTCTTCCAATCGATGGCTCCGATCTTCAGTTTCACACATTTGAATCCGGCCTTTATCTTCTCTTCGAGACGCTCCATCATCTTGTCGAAATCGCCCATCCATACCAGCCCATTTATCTCTATGCTCCCCTCTCCGCGCGTAAACGGAGTAGGGTAGTAGATGCCTCGGCAGCCGTTTGAGAAGTCGAGCAGAGCCTGCTCCAATCCGAATTGAATCGATGAGTGGCGCGTGAGATCGGTTGCCTTNCCGATGGCCACGTTTGCGAGCACCTCAGTCAGTTTCCATACATAATTGCCGTCGGCTTCCGGNGAGAGCCCTGGAAACACGGCTGCTTCACCGATGCCGAAATGCTCCGGATCATCCTCCTCGAAAATCTTGACCAAAAAGGTCGGTTTCTCGGTCATGACGCCGCGCGAAGTGCCTCCCGGCTCTTTGAAATGCAGAAGATAAGGTGCGAATGCGAATCTCATGGAAGTGTTGCTTTTTGAGGTTATACGTCGGCAGATCAGGGGAATTTCGGGAATTGGTNGAAGTCGGGGTCACGCTTCTCAAGGAAGGCGTTTTTACCCTCTTGTGCCTCATCCATAAGATAATACATCAGCGTGGCGTCACCCGCAAACTCCATCAGACCGGCCTGGCCGTCGAGCTCGGCGTTGAGGCCGCGCTTTATCATGCGTATGGCGAGCGGAGAACGCTTCATAATGGTGCGACACCATTCCACAACCTCCTCCTCAAGCTTATCGAATGGCACCACCTTATTGATCATGCCCATCTCAAGAGCCTCTTCGGCCGTGTATTGGCGGCAGAGAAACCATATCTCGCGCGCTTTCTTCTGGCCTACGCAGCGAGCTAAGTAAGATGAGCCGAAGCCGGCATCGAAACTCCCTACCTTCGGACCTGTCTGGCCGAAGCGGGCATTGTCGGAGGCTATGGAGAGGTCGCACACCACGTTGAGCACATTGCCGCCTCCGATAGAATAGCCGTTTACCATCGCTATGACTGGCTTCGGCAGCGAACGGATGGCGTGATGAAGTTCGAGCACATTGAGGCGGGGCACACCGTCGGAATCGACNTAACCGCCACGCCCTTTGGCNTTNTGGTCGCCACCGCTGCAGAANGCTTTGTCGCCCGCNCCCGTGAGCACCACCACGCGGATATCCTGACGCTCGCGGCAAATGGCCATAGCGTCGAGCATCTCGCGGTTGGTGAGAGGGCGGAAAGCGTTGTACACCTCCGGGCGATTGATCGTTATCTTCGCTATTCCTTCAAACTGTTGGAAGAGAATATCGGTATATTCTTTGATTGTTGTCCAGTTATACATAGTTTATTTGTTGGTATTCAATTACTTTTTTAGTTTGCCGCCGAGCAGCTCGCGCAGCAGCTTCGCGCTCTCTTCAGGGGGAGTGACTACGCGCAANATTCCCTTCTTATCCTCCATAAGGAGAGGTATCAGACCATTGGCCAACGAATCTGCATCAGTGGCTTCATAATAGTCCCAGCCGTAGCCTTCGGCTAATTGGCGCAGAGGGAGGCGAGGCGGGGCGCAGAAATACTGCTCACGCTCCTCAAGATTGGCTGTGGAGGGTATGAAGCGGAAGATGCCGCCACCGCTGTTGTCGATCACGATAATCCTCATCCGGTCTGGTATATCAGGCAGGGCGAGTGCGTTTACGTCGTAAGCCATCGACATATCGCCCGTTATCATCACCGTCAGCCCTTTGTAGGCTTTGGCGCCCCCCACGGCTGTGGAGATGCTGCCGTCGATGCCCGAGACGCCACGGTTGCAGAAACTTGCGTGAGGGGCTGGTTCGCCGAAGAGCTGGGCATAGCGCACGGTGGTGCCGTTTGAGAGGAATACGTTGGCGTGGAAATTGGAGAGAAATTGGAAAATATGGTAGTAGGCCATAAAATCGCTCCAGGGAGCCGAGCGCACAAACTGCTTGAAGCGCAGCTCCGTATCGAAGCGCTGTGAGCGCCAGATGTTGAAATATTCGTTGTGAGGAGTGGGGAGTTTGCGAAGTGCGGCCGCCAACTGATGGAGCAGTCGGCCAGGATCGGCTTCGATGCGCCGTGTGAGCGACATGAAGCAATCGGAGGTAGTGTGGTTCCAACCGATAGCCCAATGTTCGCAAGTGGCGGCGTGGCGACGCAAATATTCCTTGAGTTTACGCGACACCAACGAGCCGCCGATGCTGATTACGAGCTCGGGAGCCAACTCGTCGAGCTGGCCGGGTTCGAGCGCAGTCAGCACTTTATCGATTGATGTGGCATACCCCTTTAGATGAAGATTCGAAATCGTCTCGGTCATGGCNACGATGTTGCCCCGGCTGCAAAATTCTCCTACCGNCCTATGCATTCGGGAATCNNGTNGAAGANATCCAGCCACGAACATTACCTTTTTCTGTGCGATTTCACCAGCCAACTCTCTGATCACCTCCTTATTGCCGATAGAATCACCCTCGGTGAGATGTATGAGGCGTGGAGGCTCCGTAGAGAGGGGACGGCGGCGGTTGAGCGGTTCGCCGAGCTGTATGTTGATATGCACGGGTCCTTTTCTGCGTGAGAGGGCCTCTATCATAGCATCGTTGGCGATACGGTTGGCATACCATTGCATCTCCTTATCCTCGTCGCCGAAAGCCGGCAACTGATAACTTCGCTTCACATAATTCGAGAACGCCTCGAATTGGCGCAATGTCTGAGAATCATCTTGATCGATCCATTGCTCAGGGCGGTCGGCTGAAATCACGATGAGCGGCACACTCTGATAGAAGGCCTCGGCGATGGCAGGGGCGTAATTGAGCAGGGCGGTGCCGGAGGTGCACACCAAAGCTACCGGGCGACGCGATACGACGGCGAGTCCGAGAGCCATGAAGGCTGCGCTGCGCTCGTCGATCACGACGTGTTTGCGCAGCTCCGTGCGGGCAGCGGCGGCTATCAGCAAAGGTGTGTTGCGCGAGCCGGGGGAGCATACGATGTCGGTCACGCCGTGGCCGGCCAATACATCGAATATGATGGAGCAGAATCGCTTGTCGGTATCCATTCTCAGTGTCAGTTGAATTTGGAGGGGGTGTAGCCTCGCAGGAAGGCATCTGCACTCATGCGCTTCTTGCCTGCGGGTTGGAGAGAGAGAATCTCAAGCGGGCCGTCGGCTGTGGCTACAAACAGACGGTTTTTGGTGGTGTAAACGGATCCGGGGAGGGCAGTACCTTCGGTAGCATCGATCTCGTGAGTCGTTCCTTCGGTAGCATCGACAGTTTGAGTGGTGTCGTCGGGGCTCACCAAAGCGGTTTCGAAGATTTTTACGTCGCTAAACTCTCCCGGAGTGCGTGCATCTTCGAAAGTTGACCAAGCTGCCGGGTATGGTGAGAGGCCGCGCACAAGGTTGTGGATAGAAAGCGCNGGGCTATTCCAATCGATGTGGCAGGTTTCCTTGAAAATTTTGGGCGCGGGGGTGAATTCACCCTCCGGTTGAGGCGACGACGTGACGGTGCCGGCAGCGATCTCCTCTACGGTGTGTGACACCATCTCGGCTCCGAGAGCCATAAGTTTGTCGTGTACATCGCCGACATTCTCAGTGGGAAGAATCTCGACGCTACGTTGCTCTATGAGATCTCCCGTATCTATCTCATGCTTAAGGAAGAAGGTNGTGACTCCCGTCACTGTGTCACCATTTATTACGGCCCAATTTAACGGAGCCGCGCCGCGATATTTCGGCAGGAGTGAGGCATGGAGGTTGAAGGTGCCAAGCGGGGGCATTGTCCATACCACNTCGGGNAGNATACGGAAGNCGATCACGATAAAGAGGTCGGCTCCGATGGCACNGANNGCCTCGACAAATTCGGGCGATTTCAGNTTCTCGNGCTGAAGGACGGGGAGATTATGCTCAACGGCATACTTTTTCACGTCGCTCTGGATAATCTTATGGCCACGACCAGCGATCTTGTCGGGCATAGTTACTACGGCGGCGATGTCGCGGCCATCTTTCAGGAGACGGTCGAGACTGGCTACGGCGAATTCGGGCGTACCGAAAAAAACGATCTTGAGATTCTTCATGATACAAAATTACAAAATCCCCGGCATATCTACAA
>WFLX010007657.1_pt1 | contig 11811 bp, 11 predicted proteins | sample 4967041 | NCBI WGS metagenome assembly WFLX01 (sample SAMN12857096, study PRJNA449069) | gut metagenome | isolation source: stool from male and female vole | host: Microtus ochrogaster | place: USA:Florida | collected 2017 | reverse complement strand
TTTTCCTTTACCAGCTTGGCGCAAAGATATGCACCGATGGGAAAACCGCATAAAAATCCCAGAAGCAGGACAAGGCAGCCGTAAGAATCCAGATGATAAACCGAAGACAGCAGAGGGATGCGGAAGCGGTATTTTTTCAGGTTTAAAAAGATATAAAGGATAATATTGGACAGGATCATTGCCGGAAATAATGTGGGTAAAAGGCTTTGATACCAGATGAGTATACTTTCCCGGATCAGCGGCAGCGCAGTTTCCGGAAAGCAGAGCATTATTGCAAGCAGAAGAAAACAAAATATAAGCAGGAATATATTCCTGTATGATATGGAAGATGTAAAAGGCTTGGATAATGAACGACCGGACATAATAATATTCCACTATAGTCTTGGATAAAATATATGAGATAAGGAATTCAATTTATGATGCGTTTGGACCGTTTTCTTGCAATAAATAAATACGGCACAAGACAAGACGTCAAGAAAATGATCCGCGCCGGCAGAGTTGCGGTGGATGGACAGGCGGTCAGAAGTCCGGAATACAAGCTGGATGAGGAAACGGCGGAAGTTAAGGTGGACGGCAGGATCATAAGTTATGAAAAGAACCATTATCTTATGCTATATAAACCGGCAGGCTGTGTTTCTTCGACTTATGAAAAAGGAGAACGTTCTGTGCTGTCCTATATCAATGAGACATATGCCGATGATCTGTTCCCGGTAGGAAGGCTGGATAAAGATACGCAGGGACTTCTGCTGCTGACCGATGACGGTGTACTGGCGCATCAGCTGTTATCGCCGTCAAAGCATGTTGATAAACGATATTATGTAGAATTGGAAAATGAAGTGTCGGAAGATGCGGTCAAGAAGTTTCAGGAAGGGATCGACATTGGAGATGAAGACAGGACGATGCCCGCTGTCTTAGAATTTACTTCTCATCCGCGTCATGTATATGTGACGCTTCACGAAGGCAGATACCACCAGATCAAGCGGATGTTTGAGGCGTTGGATAACCGTGTCACGTATCTGAAACGGATCTCCATGAAAGAACTTGTGCTGGATGAAGCGCTTAAGCCGGGAGAATATCGAAAGCTGACAGAAGAAGAAGTCATGAAACTAAAAGTTCCATGAAACTAAAAGTTCCATGAAATCATTATAGACTCTTTTGGGATGGAATACATTTATGGAGGTGGATTATGAGGATCGCATTAATTACGGGAGCATCATCGGGAATCGGAAAATGGTTTGCCTTATATACGGCATGTTACCGGAAGCATATTGATGAACTGTGGCTTGTGGCGCGCAATAAGCGTAACCTTAAGACTGTTGGGGAGAAGATCACCCGTCATACGGGGATCCCCTGCAGGATAGTCGCGGCGGATCTGATGGCTAAGGAGGATATGTTTTATATTGAGCAGCTGTTGATACGGCAGGATCCGGAGATCGAACTTTTGATCAATTGTGCAGGTTATGGGATGATCGGCAGCTTTAAACAGATGAAGCCGAGGGATTTAAGGGGGATGATCCGTTTAAACTGCGAGGCATTGACTGTGCTGACAAAACTCTGTATTCCGTATTTGCACCGCGGTTCTATGATGATCAATGTGGCGTCGGCAGCTGCATTTTTACCGCAGTCAGACTTTGCTGTTTATGCGGCGACGAAAAGTTATGTGCTCAGCCTGTCAAGGGCGCTTGGAAAGGAATTGAAAAAATTGGGCATCCGGGTAATGACCGTATGTCCCGGCTGCATTGATACACCGTTTTTTACCAGGGCAGAGCAGTATCAGGGGATGAAATTCTATAAGAAATTTTTCATGGCAGATCCGCGTGCCGTTGTCAGAAAGGCAATAATCGATGCCGCGCATGGTAAAAGGATGTCGATTTATGGCGGGGCGATCCGCTGCCTTTACTGGATCGCTAAGTGGATGCCTGATGCAGTTCTCAGATTATTTTATTGATAAAAGGGGTAAGACGTTTCAGTGAACAAGATCATAAAAGGGGATATGGGATACTTAGAAAAACAAATGCAGCGGGAACTGATTAAGACGCTGCTCCTTTTTGCGTCTGCTTTCGGAGTATTATTAATCGGGATCATTATTGCGGGGACAAAGAATAATCTGCTGACGATCGTTGCTGTATTGGGACTTTTGCCGGCATCTAAGGAGCTGATTACCTGTATTATGTTTGCCAGGGCGAAGAAGTATAGCTGCCCGCAGGCATTATATGATGGCGTACAGGCGGTCATTGCCTCTGATGAAAGCGGCAGCGGTGAGCATGATCAGGACGGTGCAGAGGATTGTCTGCTTGTAGTATATGATCTTTATATGACTGCCCAGGAGAATAATTATCCAATCCTTTCCATGTGCTGCCGCAATAAAACATTGATTGGCATTGCCGACTGGGAAAAATTTGATTATAAAAAAGCGGAGGACCATATTCAGATCATGCTAAAGCAGAATGGTCATAAGAATGTGGCTGTAAAGATCTTCTCGGAACAGGAGATGTACATAAGCAGGATAAGGGAGTTAAATGGGCAGAAAGCGAAGAATGTGGAAGAAGATCAGGCAATTCTTCGTTTGATGCTGAATCTGTCGTTATGATATAAGCGTTATGAAAGAAATCATTATACAGGAAAAGGACGCAGGACAACGTCTTGATAAATTCTTAAAAAAATATTTTCGGGCCGCCGGCACAGGGTTTTTATATAAAATGCTGCGCGGCAAAAATATTGTCTTAAATGGGAAAAAGGCAGAAGGCAAAGAACTCCTGCAGACGCAGGATTCAATAAGAGTGTTCTTTTCGGACGAGACATTTGAAAAAATGAGAGGAACGGCATGCGGCGGACATTTGGACCAGGACGGCGCGTCAAAGATCTATGGGAAAGCATACCGGGAATTAAAAGGCATCAGGGTGCTGTGGGAAACGGATGATCTGATCTTTCTGGATAAACCGGCAGGCGTCTTAAGCCAGCAGGATCGACCGGAAAGCACTTCTCTAAACGAATGGATCACAGGATATCTTCTGGCAGTTGGTCATCCGGTGGAGCTGTCACATTACCGGCCGTCGGTATGCAACCGCCTTGACCGTAATACCAGCGGTATCGTGATCGGAGCAAAGACTTATGCGGGAAGCCGTCTGGCGGCTGGGCTGATAAAAGAGCACAGACTGAAAAAATATTATTATGCGGTTGTGGAGGGGAAGCTTCAGACAGGAACTAATGAGACCGCAGCTATGGCTTATTTGTCCGGATTTTTATATAAAGACCGTCAATCCAATCGGGTAACAGTCTATCGTGATATGATGGAAATCCCCGAACAGCATCGGAGGGAAGCAGCAAGGATCGAGACGAATTACCGTGCGCTAGAGTATAAAACCGGTTTTACTTTGCTGGAGGTAGAGCTGATCACCGGTAAGACGCATCAGATCAGGGCGCATCTGGCCTCCATAGGGCATCCGCTGGCAGGGGATCTGAAATACGGCGGACATCCTTACCGGAGCCCTGACGGAAGTATTAAGAAAGCGCAGATGCTTCATGCCGGAAAGATCGTCTTTCCAAAGCTGCCGGAGGAATCAGGACCGATATCCGGCAAGAGTATTGAATGCCCGATGCCGGAATATTTCTGGTGATAGATAATTTAAGGCAATTACTTTTAGGATTTTCATTTAAGGACAGGTATGCTATACTGTTGTGGAAATAAGTTTTATTGTTTATGACAGAATTGCAGTAAAAATAGAAAGGTAAGGTTATTGATTTGACAAACAGGATGATACATACGCCGGAGGGCGTCAGGGATATTTACGGGATGGAGCTTGCAAGGAAACGAAAGGTGAAGGAGGAACTTCATCAGAAGCTTTCCTTATACGGATATGAAGATATTCAGACACCGGCGTTTGAATTTTTTGATATTTTCAGCAGGGAGGTTGGAACAACACCTTCAAGGGAATTGTATAAATTTTTTGATAAGGAAGGCAATACTCTGGTACTCCGTCCGGATTTTACGCCTTCGATCGCAAGGTGCGCCGCAAAATATTTTATGGACGATGCAGCGCCGATCCGTCTGTGCTATGAGGGTAATGTATTTACCAATGGTTCAGAACTGCAGGGAAAATTAAAGGAGACCACGCAGCTTGGGGCGGAACTGATCGGAGAACCCAGCGTAGATGCGGATGCGGAGATGCTCTGCATGGTTGTTGATGGATTAAAAGCCTGTGGATTTGAGGAATTTCAGGTCAGTATTGGTGAGATGAATTATTTTAAGGGACTTTGTGAAGAAGCGGCGCTCTCTGACGAGACGCTGGATGAGCTTAGAAGCAGTATTTCAGCGAAGAATTATTTTGGCGCNGAGGANCTTTTGACAAGNAANCATGTGACNNAGGAGACGGTCAGNCTGCTTNTGGAAGCGTCTGAGATNAGTTCCATAGAGGAGCTTGNCGCTTTNAAANCGAATATAAAAAATGAACGNTCANTGCTTGCTNTNGAGCGTCTGGAACAGGTCTATGAGCTGATGAAAAAACGGTACGGCATGGAAAAATATATTTCCTTTGACCTGGGCATGCTTTCAAAATTCCATTATTATACCGGTATCATTTTTAAGGCATATACATATGGAGTCGGGGATGCAGTGGTAAAGGGTGGACGTTATGATGATCTTTTGATGAGATTTGGCAAAGAGGCGCCGGCGATCGGCTGTGTGTTCCTGCTGGACGATATTATGAGCGCGTTGAATGCGCAGAAACTCACGCCGAAGATTCAGGAAAATACGGTATGGGTTGTCTATGACGAAGCGCACCGGGAAGAAGCGATGAAGCGGATCATGGAATATCGGAAAAAAGGCNCTGCGGCAGCGGCAATTCCATATGCAGAAGGGAAAAACGAGNNAGATTANAAGAAATATGCGGCAAAGCATCATGCCGCTTCGGTAGAGATGCTGCTGAAACGNNNNTAAGNNAGGATACNGNTANATGAAACAGGAACGATACCTCACATTCGCGCTGACGAAAGGGAGGCTTGCAGATAAGACGCTGGGATTATTGGAGAAGATCGGGATCAATTGTGAGGAGATGCATGATAAAGATACGAGAAAGCTCATCTTTGTCAATGAAGAATTAAAATTAAAATTCTTTTTATCTAAAGGACCGGATGTGCCGACTTATGTGGAATACGGTGCGGCTGATATCGGCGTGGTCGGAAAAGATACGATCATGGAGGAGGGCAGGCGTGCTTTTGAGGTGCTTGACCTTGGCTTTGGTAAATGCCGGATGTGCGTCTGCGGTCCGGCGTCCGCGCGGGAATTGCTGGAGCATCATGAGATGATCCGTGTTGCCAGCAAATATCCGGGGATCGCCAAAGATTATTTTCATAACCAGAGATTCCAGACGGTTGATATCATCAAATTAAACGGTTCTGTCGAACTGGGACCCATCGTCGGTCTGGCGGATGTGATCGTGGATATTGTAGAGACCGGCTCCACGCTAAGGGAAAACGGTCTGGAGGTATTAGAGGAGATATGTCCGCTGTCAGCGAGAATGATCGTCAATCAGGTCAGCATGCGGATGGAGAATGAACGCATACGGAAGATCATCGGAGAACTAAAAGAACTGGTCAAATAGAAAACATGCCTTTTGGCTCAACGTTGGAAAATAAACTACAGGAGGGGAACCTGTCAATGCGTATTGAACGATTAAATCAGGAAAATAAAACTGCACTGAAGGAGATGCTGCAGAAGCGCAGCACGAATCATTTTGAGGAATATGAAAAAACTGTCCGGGAGATTCTGGAGGATGTGAAAAAGCGCAAAGATGAAGCGCTATTTGAATATACGGAGAAGTTTGATCATGTGTCGGTTTCCAAAGAAAATGTCAGGGTGACGGAGGCAGAGATCGCTGAGGCGATGGCACAGGTCCCGTCAGAATTTATCGGCGTTCTGGAAAGGGCGTCAGAGAATATCCGCGATTTTCATGAGAAACAAAAACGGATCAGCTGGATCGATACNAAAGAGGANGGNTCTATGTTAGGNCAGAAATTTACGCCGCNGGAAGTGGCNGGCGTCTATNTGCCCGGCGGCAAAGCGGCATATCCGTCTTCGGTATTGATGAATATCATTCCGGCCAAGGTGGCAGGCGTGAAGCGGATCGTCATGCTTACGCCGCCCGGAAAAGATGGAAAGGTGAATCCCAATACGCTGGCAGCTGCCAAGATCGCCGGTGTTGACGAAGTCTATAAGGCTGGCGGCGCGCAGGCCATTGCGGCTTTGGCGTATGGAACAGAGAGTATTCCCAAAGCAGATAAGATCTGCGGCCCCGGCAATATCTTTGTTGCCCTTGCCAAAAAAGCGGTTTTTGGTCAGGTGAGCATTGATTCGGTGGCGGGACCCAGCGAGATCCTTGTGCTTGCTGACGAGACGGCGGATCCGCTTTATGCGGCGGCTGACCTGTTATCCCAGGCGGAGCATGACGAGATGGCATCCGCCATTATGATTACAACATCATCGGAACTTGCTGAAAAAGTGTCGGTGGAAGCGCAGCGGATGGCGAAAGAACTGGAACGCTCTGAAATTATCCGCAAATCCTTAGATCAGTTTGGAATGATCTTTGTGGCAGATACCATGGAAGATGCAATCGAAGCAGCGAATGAGATTGCTTCCGAACATCTGGAGATCCTTACAAAAGATCCTTTTGAGATCATGACGAAGATCAGCAATGCGGGTGCGATCTTTTTGGGGCAGTATTCCTCGGAACCGCTGGGGGATTATTTCGCGGGACCAAACCATATCCTGCCTACCAATGGAACGGCAAGATTCTTTTCCCCGCTGAATGTGGATGACTTTATGAAGAAAAGCAGTATTATTGCATACTCTTACGAAGCATTGGAGAAGGCGCATAAAGACATTATCTTTTTTGCAAAGCAGGAGGGGTTGACAGCGCATGCCAATTCCATACAGGTTCGATTCCCGGAAGGGTAAGAGGAACCATGGTGCATGCAGAGGACAGTAAATTTGAATTAATGGTTTTTGGAAAGAGAGTTTTATGGAGATAATAACGTATCAGGAACAATACAGAAAACAGATTATTGATCTTATATTACATATACAAAATGATGAAGCGAAAATCAATCTTTCGATTGACGAACAACCGGACTTACTTGATATACCAAAGTATTATGAGGAAAACGGCGGAGAATTCTGGATAGCGATCGAGGATGGAAAGGTGATCGGAACACTTGCATTGATGAATAAGGGGAATGGAAATGCTGTATTAAAGAAAGGATTTGTAAGAGCTGAGGATAGGAAACGCGGAATACTTAGTCAGCTTTATGATAGACTTCTTTCATTTGCAGAACTCAAAGGGATAACAACATTTATCTTTGACACACCGTCTGTGGCAACCAATTGCCACCAATATTTTGAAAAACGTGGATATAGAAAAATTTTAAAGGAAGAGTTGCCTTTTGATTACACTTATCCTGATAGGGATTCATATTTGTATATGATGAAGAGATAATCAGGGTTATCGGACACTGCACTTACCTTGCTTTTTTATTGAGCGCATTGTATAATGTATTCTATTAGAAGTAGGAATGAAGTTTTACATAACCTGAAGTGCTAACGAAGAGTTATGTAAACTGGGTTGTAATAAATAAAAAAGAGCAAAAAGAGTATCGCAAATCGGAAAGTCTAAAGGGTTTTACAAGCGTCTGAACAACCATACAACGGCAGGGAGGATTGAAATGAGAACGGCTAAAATAGAACGCAAGACAAAGGAAACAGAGATCAAGATGTACATTAATCTGGATGGCAGCGGAAAGTCCAATATTAAGACGGGGATCGGATTCTTTGATCACATGCTGGAGGGGTTTGCCAGACACGGTTTTTTTGATCTTGATGTTACAGTGAACGGGGATTTATCTGTTGACGGGCATCATACGGTAGAGGACACCGGGATTGTCCTTGGAAATGCTATTGCAAAAGCATCCGGAGATAAAAAGGGTATGGCAAGATACGGCTATTTTATTCTGCCAATGGATGATGCGCTGGTTCTCTGTTCCATCGATTTCTGCGGCAGACCGTATCTGCAGTTTGATTGTGAAATTCCGTCAGAACGCTGCGGCTATTTTGAAACGGAATTATTACAGGAGTTCTTCTATGCGGTAGCCTATTCTGCCGGAATGAATATACATATAAAAAAGATTTCAGGAACAAATTCCCACCACATCATTGAAGCATGTTTTAAGGCATTTGCCAAAGCGCTGGATATGGCCACTGCTATGGATCCGCGTGTAAAAGACGTTCTTAGCACGAAAGGGAAATTATAAATCAGATACGATAGAAAGCAGATTAAAACAGAGGGAGTGTGTCGATGAAGTCAAAAGCGAATATAAAAAAAGACAGCGCAACGATCTGTTTTATTTTTTATGTGTTTGGAGCTGCCTTGACTCTGGTTATCTTTTTGATCANATTTATTATGGCTGAAAAAAAATCGGAGCCGGTCATGTTTTCTGATCAGTGGTATTCCGATATGGCGATGACTCAGAAAGCAGATCTGAGGTATCCTGAGTCTGAGTATTTTCAAAATTCATTTTATGCTGTCCTCCCGGATCGTCTTCAGATGGGTGATTGTCTGTGGTTTCAATACAAAAACGGTTATTATACAGTATCTGTAGACGGCAAGATCAGATCGGAGAATATTTCAGAAGGTTATTCGGCGATCTATGGGAAGACGACAGGAGCAAACTGGGCGTGCGTCCCGCTTGATGGAGAAGACGCGTCCAAGATAATACAAATCAGCTTTATGCCAAGTTATGATGATCATCACAGCGCGTATATTGACGAGATATATATTGGGCAGGCGATCGGCACGATGCGTCTTGCCATATCAGACCGGCTGCTTGAAATGACACTGTGCATACTGATGATGGCTTCCGGGGCTGTTCTGGTTCTGTTGTATATCGTTTTTTCGACGCTGGTCAAGGGTCTGCCAAAAGAACTGCTTTATCTTGGTACATTTGCATTCTTTACTTCATTATGGTCTCTGAGTGAATTAAATGTGCTGCAGATCTTTACTTCAAAAAATGCAGCTGTTTTTAATAATCTGACCTGCATGACGTTGATGCTGATTGCATTTCCGCTTGTGCTTTATTTCAAGGCGGATCTGGATAAGAAAAACAAATATCTGACGCCGCTTTATGCATTTCTCATGGTACTTAATTTTACAATCTGCTGCGTTTTGCATTTTAGCGGTTTGTATGATTTTCATACCACGCTGTGGCTGACACATACCATGATCGGGATAGGCTCACTTCTGATCGTATATGCCAATTTTCTCAGATGCTATAAAAACCCTGACCGGACAAAAAGCGATATCCCTTTGGCAATATGCATGATATTATTTGTTGCTGCATGGGTCACGGATATTATAAGATATTATCTTGGCGGCTTCAATGATTCTTCTCATTATACGAGAATTGCGCTTACAATTTACGTCATTGCACTCTGTATTAAGAGCCTTGTCTATCTGGTTGCTATGGTAAGAAAAGGAATGAGGGCGGATATCATAGCGCATCTTGCCTATGAGGACGGTCTGACGGGGCTTGGCAACCGTACCGCCTATGACGAAAGACTGGAATCGTTGAAAAAGAGGGCGCTTACCATTTTTGTATTTGATATCAATAATTTAAAATATGTGAATGATACTTTTGGACACCCGAGTGGAGACGAACTGATTAGGGCAGGGGCGGATATCATTGCAGACGTATTTGGCGATGTGGGCAAATGCTACCGTACCGGCGGGGATGAGTTTGTCTGTCTGACAGACAGCATTGTTGACGCCGACAGCTACGCAGAGCAGTTTCACAAGAGCATCAGGGAATTTAATCAGACCCATACCCTTGAATTTCCTCTGGCAATTGCGCTTGGGTATGAAACCTTCGACGGTGGAAGCGATATTTCTTCTGCGGTGGAGAGTGCGGATCAGAGAATGTATGAGAATAAAAAAGAACTGAAAAAATCAGAACAACAGGAATATAAAAGAAACTAAAAGAGTGACATCTTTATTCCAATGTGAGTTACGGCAAAACTGCGTTATGCAAATATTGAGAAAAGCAGATCAGGAAAGGGATAGAATCAACATGAATCAGAAAAAATTTACGGCATCTATATATTTATATCTTGGACAGGCAGTCAGGGGACTGCAGGATAAGACGGTCATTGCAGAACATCCGGAGGAGCTTGCCGCTGACTTTTCCAATAATAATGCCGATGAAATCATAATATTTGATATGTCAAAGGGAGATGAGGAGCATGAGCAGGCGATTGCTGCGATCAAGCGGATTATCGACGCTGTAGAGATTCCTGTGATGGCTGCAGGCAATGTCAGAAGATTTGAGGATGTAAAAAAACTTTTATATGCCGGCTGTCAGAAAGCGGGTTTAAATTATGCCAAGGACAGCAATATCGATCTGACGGAAGAAGTGTCCAAACGGTTCGGCAGGGAGAAACTCTTTGCCTGTATCGACTGCGCGGAACAGATCGTACGTACAAAACAGGTACTGAAAGAGTATGTATCAGGGCTGGTGCTGATCGAACGTACAAACAACAGCGCTTTAAAAGAGTGTATGGCGGCAACGGAGTTACCGCTGACNGTTCCGATGGCGGATGCCATGCCGGNTATGATTGCAACAATGTNAGGAAAAGAGGAGATCGAAGGCATCTATGGCNACGTGGTNAACCACAATGCAAAAGATATCAACGCCATGAAAGCATTCTGCTCAGAGCGTGGGGTTATGGTCAATGGATTTGACGCAAAGATATCATGGGAAGAATTGACGAAAAATTCTGACGGACTTGTACCGGTTGTCGTTCAGGAATATCGCACAAAGGAAGTGCTGATGGTGGCATATATGAATCAGGAGGCGCTGGAGGCTACGGTGAAGACCGGACGGATGACCTATTACAGCAGAAGCCGTAAGACACAGTGGGTAAAAGGCGAGACCGGCGCTCATTACCGGTATGTAAAGTCCCTGACGGCGGACTGGGACAAAGACTCGATCTTAGCGAAAGTGTCCCAGATAGGACCTGCCTGTCATACCGGCAGTCACAGTTGTTTCTTTCGTGAGATCATTGCAAGGGAGTGTATCGATACGGACCCGTTAAAGGTATTCGAGGATGTTTATGGCGTTATCCTCGACCGGAAGGCACATCCGAAGGAGGGCTCATACACCAATTATCTCTTTGATAAAGGGATTGATAAGATTTTGAAAAAGCTTGGAGAGGAAGCGACGGAAATTGTGATCGCCGCTAAGAACCCGGATAAAGAAGAAATCAAGTATGAGATTTCTGATTTTCTGTATCATATGATGGTGCTGATGGCAGAAAAAGGCGTTTCGTGGGAGGAAATTACCAGGGAGCTTGCCAGAAGATAATGCGAGATTTTGAAAGAAAAAGCATTAGATAGGTTGAATGAATACAAGATGGATATAAGATCACTGGCGCTTAGCCACGACATATTAATGAAGATTGAAAAGCCTGCCCGATACATCGGCGGGGAACTGAATAGCGTAATGAAGGAGAAAGCGCGGGTAAAACTGCGCTTTGCCATGTGCTTTCCTGATGTATATGAGATCGGCATGTCACATCTTGGCATGCAGATCCTGTATGGCATGTTCAATGAAATGGAAGATGTCTGGTGCGAGCGTGTCTTTTCTCCATGGGTAGATCTGGATCAAATCCTGCGTCGTGAGCAGATCCCCCTTTTTGCCCTGGAAAGTCAGGAACCGGTCAGCCGGTTTGATTTTCTGGGATTTACTTTACAGTATGAAATGTGCTAT
>WFLX010023778.1_pt1 | contig 11813 bp, 8 predicted proteins | sample 4967041 | NCBI WGS metagenome assembly WFLX01 (sample SAMN12857096, study PRJNA449069) | gut metagenome | isolation source: stool from male and female vole | host: Microtus ochrogaster | place: USA:Florida | collected 2017 | reverse complement strand
CGTATCTATCACATTAAACCTATGCCAAGTAAGTGCAATTGCTGTAGTCTCACCAATTGGGACAATCCTATCAAGCCCCGTTAATTGATTATTGATTACGAAGTCTGTTAAAACTTCCTTCTCCAATCCAAAGTAACCTAAGCTTTGATACTTTAAATTGACAATTGAGGCTATTTCATTTATATTTTCTATAGTAAATTCTGAAAAATATCCACATGCACATCGGTAATCTTCTATATCTGGCATAAGATCATTAAGTTCACTGCGAACGACAATATTATCCGGCATTTCTTCTTTCGAGATTGACATATTCACCGATTGGTGCATGAATATGGCCAAGACAAAAACCGGAGCCCTAATAGTGATCCAGCAGGACATATCGCTTGAGAGCTATGAGAAGAGCGGCGACATCATCGATGCCCTCATCAATGCCCGCCTTATCGAAAACATATTTTTCAAGAACTCGCCGCTCCACGACGGCGCGCTGATCATAGCCCACGACAGGCTTAAGAGTGCGGGATGCATCCTTCCGGTTAGTCATGACCAGAATATCTCGCGCTCTCTGGGTCTGCGCCACCGCAGCGCACTGGGCATTTCACAGGCCACCGATGCATTTGCCATAGTGGTGAGTGAGGAGACCGGCAATATATCTGTTGCTCACAAGGGAACACTCAACACGCGCCTTACTTCGGCCGAGCTCGAGCATAGGCTTTCAAATGCCTTTCTAAACGATTAGCCGTCTTCATCTGTTTTACAATCATAACAGAAATGAAATTATCCTACTTATGAAAACATTTGAAGAATTAGGCGTGAGCGAACCGCTCAGAAAAGCAATTTCCGAATTGGGATTTGAATCTCCGATGCCCGTGCAGGAAAAGGTGATCCCTCACCTGCTCGACGACAACAGCGCGGATGTGGTTGCACTCGCGCAGACAGGCACAGGCAAGACGGCTGCTTTCGGTCTGCCCGTCATCCAGCGAATCAATACTTCGGAAAGGAAACCTCAGGCACTGATTCTGGCGCCTACACGAGAGCTCTGTCTGCAGATAGGCAGTGACCTCGCCGACTTCTCCAAATATATACCCCAGCTCAAGGTGCTCCCCGTTTATGGCGGATCATCGATCGAGAGCCAGATACGTGCTCTTAAAGAGGGGACGCAGATCATCGTGGCAACTCCCGGTCGACTGATCGACCTTATCAAGAGGGGCGTGGTGAATCTCCACGATGTCCATACCGTGGTGCTTGACGAGGCCGACGAGATGCTCAACATGGGCTTCCTCGATTCGATCGACGAGATCCTCTCGCATGTGCCGGAGGAGCGCAAGATGCTTTTCTTCTCGGCCACTATGCCCGACGAGATCGCCCGCATCTCCAAAAAGTATATGAAGCAGCCGGTCGAGTTTGTGATCGGTAACAAGAATGAGGGTGCGCAGAATGTGAAGCATGTCTACTATATGGTCAATGCCCGCGACAAATATCTGGCGCTGAAACGCATTGCCGATGACACCCCCAATATCTACGCCATCATATTCTGCCGCACCCGTCGCGACACACAGGAGATAGCCGACCGTCTGATAGCCGACGGATATAATGCCGATGCTCTCCACGGCGACCTCTCNCAGCAGCANCGCGACATTGTGATGAAGAAATTCCGCGACCGTGTGATAACGCTGCTCGTTGCAACCGACGTGGCTGCCCGCGGTCTGGATGTCGACGATCTCACCCATGTGATCAACTACGGTCTGCCCGATGATACGGCTGTATATACCCACCGGTCGGGGCGTACGGGCCGAGCCGGCAAGACCGGTGTGTCTGCCGCCATCATCCACTCGCGCGAGAAAGGCAAGCTGCGTGAGATCGAGAAGAAAATCGGAAAGACGTTTGAGCGCAAAGAAGTGCCGACACCTCAGCACATCATCGAGAAGCAGCTGTATAATCTGGCCGATCGGCTTGAGCGCGTGAAGGTAGACGACGAGGAGATCAGCAAGTATCTTCCCGGAGTGCAGCGTAAACTCGAATGGCTGTCGGGCGAAGATCTGCTCAAACGTATCCTCTCGCTGGAGTTCAACCGACTGCTCGATTACTACCGCGATGCTCCCAAGATAGACTTTATCGACGAGAAACCCCGCAAGGAACGTCCGCAACGCGAACGTCCTNCGGATCCGAAAGAAAAGGACCGTCGCACTGCCGAGAAGGGTATGTCGCGTATCTATATCAACGCCGGTAAGGCCGACGGATTCTATGCCGGCAATCTGATCGATATGCTCAATCATCTTGTCCCCGGCAAGCGTGTAGATGTGGGCCGCATTGACCTGATGCCCAACTATTCGCTCTTTGACGTGGCCGAAGCCGATGCCCGCAGGGTAGTGGACGGTCTGACGGGCGCTGACTTCCTCGGCAAGCGCATCTATTGTGAGGTGGCCGACCGCGATAAGGATTATGCCAAGGCATCTACACGCAAAAAAGGGAAGCATCCTGCCGTAACGGAAAGCGACGAGGCCGATCTGGAGAGCGTGCACGATTTCTTCCTGCGCCGGTCACGCGCCAACGACACCGGACGCAAGCAGTCGGCATCGCGCCCACGAAAGAAAAAAGGTTAATTCAACTATATGCTAAAAAAAATCCTGCTCTCTCTTACCGTCGCGTCGTCGGTGGCATTGCCCTTCAGCGGGTATGCCATCACGGCTGCTGACGCTTTTGTCAAAGCACCGTCAAGCGTTATGCCGCTTATCGAGGAGTCGACACGCCTCGATATGATAGACTATTTCAATGCGGGCAGCGACCGTGCGTCGCGTAACGCGCTCTATGGCAACAGCCGCATCACGTCGCTGACGCCCGAGCACATCGTGATCGAGGCCACGGCAGCATCCACATTCGAGATCATCACGCTTGCGGGAGCCAATGATACCGTATTGGCTGTCATCCAGACCGTTGCCACTCCGGTGCCCGACAGTAAGATAACTCTCTACTCCTCTTCATGGGAAGCTCTACCGGCAGCTTATTTCACGGCTCCCGATATTGAGCAATGGCTCTCATCGGAGGCGGGCAAGTCGGGCCGCGATGAGGTGGAGGCTATGCTTCCGTTCATGCTGTCGAGCTGTGCCTACAATCCTGAATCCCGGGAGTTTGTCTTCACCAACCGAGCCCCGGAATTCCTGTCGGAGGAGGTGTATGAACCCCTTAAACCGCTTCTTCGCAGTAGTCTGACATACGCTTGGGACGGCAAGCGCCTCGCAATCCGCAAATGAGAAGTCAGGGCTCGCTGTTTGGGCCTAATCCGCTCAGTGTGACGGCACTGAGCAGGATTATCGCGGGCTTGCTCGCTACGTCGGATCTGCGCGACGTATGGGTCACGGGTGAGCTGATTGATCTCCGGGCGTCGGGTGGCCACTGCTATATGGAACTCATCGACAAGGAGATGGCTTCCGGAAAGGTCAATGCCCGCATCCGTGCCATCATGTGGGCTAACGTAGCCCCCGGGCTTGGCAGAAAATTTCTGGAGGCCACCGGTCAACGGCTTGTCGGTGGCCTCAAGGTGATGGTCAAGGGTACGGTAAATTATCACCCTTCATTCGGTATGTCGCTTGTGATTACCGATATAGATCCGTCATATACCCTTGGCGAGGCCGAACGGCGGCGCCGTGAGATTCTTGCCCGCCTTACTGCCGACGGTGTCATCGAGCTTAACCGGTCGCTCGGCTGGCCGGAGCCTGTGCTGAGGATTGCTGTCGTGTCAGCTCCCGGAGCCGCCGGCTATGGCGATTTTGTCAATCAGCTTTATTCCTCGTCGAGGCGGTTCCGCTTCGGCGTGGAGCTGTTTCCGGCGGTGATGCAGGGCGAAAAGACTGTTGGCTCATGTATTGCGGCTCTTGATGCCATAGCCGCCCGAAGCGAAGAATTTGATTGCGTGGTCATGATCCGTGGAGGTGGCTCAACGGCAGATCTGCAGAGCTTNGACGACTACAATCTCGCCCTCAACGTGGCGCAGTTTCCCTTGCCGGTCATAGTCGGCATAGGCCACGAGCGCGATGTGACCGTNCTCGANTATGTAGCCGCAATGCGTGTAAAGACTCCTACGGCAGCCGCTGAATGGCTCATTGCGAGGGCGGGGGAGAGCCTTGATTATCTNCAGAAGGCCGGTGATGAGATCTTGGCGGTAGTGTCGCAGCGCATCAACGGATGCCTCACACAGCTATCATATTTCGAGGGTATGCTCCCTACTGCTGCNAGAGCGGCAGTTGACCGTTCGAGGTCGTTTATCGACGGATCGCGGGTCATGCTCGCGGGTATAGCGAGTGGGCGGCTCAGACCGGCCGAGGCATCTCTCGATGCCACGGCAAAGGCGCTGAAGGTAGCGGTCTCGACCGTGCTGGAGCGAGCGTCTGATCGCCTCGACAGCTCCGGATCGCTTCTCGATGCATTGTCGCCGGTAGCGACGATGAAACGCGGATTCACAATGACTCGAACCTCCGACGGTAAGACAGCAACCTCGGCGGCGCAACTTTTGGAGGGATCGGAGATTTTCACTACCTTTGCCGACGGCTCAGTGTGCTCCGTCGTCAGTCGGCGGGAAATGAAATAGATCACTCACCCCACATTTCTTCTATCACGATGTCACCCGAATTCCAACCGGTAAAAGAACTCAAATATGCTCAGGCTGTTGCCGAGCTCGACAACATTTTGCGCACCATGCAGAGTGACCGTTGCGACATTGATATGCTCTCGGCCTACACCCGGCGCGCCACTGAGCTGATCAAGGAGTGCAGGGCCCGGCTGACGGCTACCGAAGGCGAACTGCGCGATATTCTGGCAGACTTAGCCCCCGAAGCGTGACTGAGATTATGATTTCAGGCTTGATCAGGAGGGCGGCCCCGTTGCTGGCAGTCGCTGTCTTTAACAGCTCTATCCAAGCTGCTGATCCGGTTTCGGGTCCACCGGTCCCCACTGATATTTCAGCAACAGAAGCCGACTCCGTCATCAACATAGGGCAGGTGTCTGTCACAGCCATCAAGCAGGGTCTTGATCTCAGGCTCCAGCCGGTTTCGTCGACTGTGGTGGGGCGTGCCGAGGCAGAGCGCCTGGGCATCGTCTCAATGAAGGATGTAAGCGAGATAGCTCCTAACTNTTATATNCCCGACTATGGGTCGCGCATGACATCGAGCATCTATGTGCGCGGACTCNGAGCGAGGATNGATCAGCCTGTCGTGGGGCTTAACGTAGACNATGTCCCGTTTCTCAATAAGGATTCNTACGACTTCGATCTGTTTGATATCGAGCGTATTGAGGTTCTCCGTGGNCCCCAGTCGATTCTTTACGGGCGTAACACCATGGGAGGTCAGATCAATATCTACACACTCTCGCCGATGCATTTCAACGGCACACGCGTCTTGGCGTCCGTTGCCTCNGGACCTCAGATCAAGGCCGGTGTGAGCCACTACGGGAGTCTCTCGCCNGAGCTCGCCATGGGCATCTCCGGCTACTTCAATTATCTCGACGGCTTTTTCCGTAATGCATGGACGGGGAGCAAGGTCGATAGGGAGAAAAGCGGCTCGTTGAGATGGCGTACAGAGTGGAATCCATCACGGAGCGTCAAACTAAGCAATGTCGCTGCAATGAGTCTGTCGCGTCAGGGAGGCTATCCCTACGAATGGGCCGGCTCAGGTGAGATCGCCTACAACGATACCTGCTATTNTCGCCGNAATGCATTCTCAGACGGATTNACAGTGAGATATAACAGCGCACGGGGATGGAACCTGGCGTCTATCACCTCTCTCCAATATATCGACGACGAGATGGGGCTGGATCAGGATTTCCGCCCAGTCGACTATTTCACTCTTGTTCAGGGGCGCCATGAGTGGACGGTGACGCAGGATCTCGTGATCCGCGGCAAAAAGGGCGGATATGAATGGCTGGGAGGTGTTTTCGGCTTCTCNCGCCACACCTCGATGAACGCACCCGTCACCTTCAAAGCCGACGGTATTGCCAACCTCATTGTCCATTACCGAAATGAATTTAACCCATATTATCCCATAGTGTGGGACGATGACACTTTTGTGCTCGGATCGGAGTTTTCATATCCCGTGTTTGGATTTGCGGCTTATCATCAGAGCACATACCGCCTTGGCGACCTCACGCTGACAGGAGCGCTGAGGCTCGACTATGAGCACGCCGCGCTGCGTTACCGCTCGACTGCCAACAGTTCATATACGATCATGGATGCTTCGCGTCCCGGCGAGCAACCGTCGGTTTTTGACCGCCGGCGTGTCGATATCGACGATACCGGGCGGTTGTCGCAGCATTTCCTTGAGCTATTGCCTAAATTTACCGCTACATGGCGTCTGCCCATGCCGTCGGCCTCAGATGTATATATCTCAGTAGGCAAAGGATATAAAAGCGGAGGCTANAATACGCAGATGTTCTCGGACGTGCTCCAGCAGCGCATCATGGGCATGATGGGAATGGCCGAGAAATATGATGTTGACGATATAGTGACCTATAAGCCGGAGAAAAGCTGGAATTACGAGGTAGGAGCCCACATAACCTGTGCTGAGGGAATGGTGGGGACTGATATCTCGGCATTCTTCATTGATATTCGGGATCAGCAGCTCACCATGTTTCCCGAAGGCACTACGACCGGCAGGATTACCACCAATGCCGGACGCTCCCGCTCTGTGGGGGTTGAGGCCACNATCCGCTACAATCCGTCGTCGTCATGGCTCATCTCGACCAGCTATGGATTTACCGACGCTCGCTTCCGCGACTTTTGGGATGGCAGGACCAACTATCGGGGCAAGCGTGTGCCCTACGCACCGTCAAACACTCTTTTCGGGTCGGTCACTTACAGGCTTCCNGTTTCCGGCTCTCCNCTCATAGACATGATGACNGTCAATGTNAACTGTCGGGGTATTGGTCCGGTGNACTGGAATGAGTCTAACAGCTACCGACAGTCGTTTTACGCACTGCTCGGAGCATCGGTCAGTTTCAGACGGGACTGGTGGAACCTTGATCTTTGGGCTGAAAATCTGACNTCGACGAACTATGATGTGTTCTCATTTGTTTCTGTCTCAGAGACTTTCTTTCAGCGCGGCCGTCCTCGCCAGATTGGTGCGACACTGCGTCTGCTCTTTGAATAATAATCATTGATATTTTTAACTCAAGTATGAAGAAAAATTTTAGGAAATATCTTCTCGCAGGCGCGGCACTCCTTGCCGCAGCCGGATTGTCTTCGTGCAGCAAAGATGATCCCGATGTTACGATCGATCGCGGCGATGCCGAAACAGTTACATCTCCGGCAGGTCGACTGTTTATGAGCAAAAGTGGAGTCGGTACCGCTGCATGCACGATTGAATATTACGAAAAGACGAAAACCGCCGATGTCAGAATCAATTCTACCATGTCAAACGGTATGAGTTTCACTTATACCTATAGTGACGTGCCTTACAAGACGGACAAAAACGGCTTGCGGGAAATAGACGCGACGGTAAAAGAACAAGGAAGCCAGACTTCTTCCAAAGTCGAGATCTATAGCGGATCAGTGCCTTCGTCAATACTTCTGACAGAGGAAGCAGTTGTCTTTTCCGCTAAGGNTGATGACACTCAGTCGGTAGTCTTTATTCCGAATAAGTCGGTATGCGCGGGCTCTACGGCAGTGACATCGGCTGCGGGCACGTTCACCACTAAGGAGACATCCTATATCATCTCCTTCACAAGCGACACTAAAGCCGATATTACGGTCAAGAATGCCAAGTTTGCCCAGAATATGCCTTCGGTCGGCGACATGGTATTCTCAAATCTCGACGTAACTTATAATGAGGATGGCTTTGTCCTGACAAGCGCGTCGCTTATACCGACCATTGCAGGTGTTCCCTATCCTACGTTTGCNATCAGCGATCTTCGCATGGAGGTTGATCTTGAGGATCTCGGNGATGCCGATTTCACCTTCAAGTGCAGCGCATTCGGTCAGGTGTTCACCGTAAAGGCCGACGATATGTATTGCCTTCCTACAGCACAGAATCGCTAAACCGAGTTATCGCGATATAAAATCAATCGGGCTGCCCATCCTTGTCGGATAGGGTGGCCCGAAACTTTATTTNACCGTATCTTGATGCCGAGTGGATTGATGTAATAAATCTTGCTTGTCGCACGGGTGGTTGCAGTATAGAGCCACCGGTAATAGTCGATGCCGTGCATTTCCGGCGGGATGAAGCCCATATCGACATAAACCTCCTCCCACTGTCCGCCCTGACTCTTGTGGCAGGTCACCGCATAGGCATATTTTACCTGCAGAGCATTGAAATAAGGATCGGACCGAAGCATCTTCAACCGGGTTGTCATCGGAGTGGACTGGGTGAACACTTCAGGATCAGCCAGNATGTCCTGCGTGAGTTGCTGCATACGNGCCGGGGGCAGAGCCGGTCCCTCGCTAAGGAGGGTGTCAAGCATGATCTTACATTCGAGGTTGATGTCGCGGTCGGGCAAAGTAAGCTCGACATCNGCCCAGCGTAGCCCGTAGCGCGATTCGGTCGCAATGATTCTGTTCACGACGGCTATGTCGCCGTTGGCNATGAAGTCGAGGCCTTTGATCTTGGCGCTCCAGAGATAATTGTTTTTGGCAATCATGAGCCGTTCGCCACGGCTCAATTCCTCCTCGCGGTCGAGAATACGTCCGCGTATCGAGAGGTTGAAGGCAACGGCACGGCGGTTGCTGCGGGTAATGATAATCGTTCCTTCGGCTCCTGCTTTGGCGTAGCTCGATGATATTGAATCCTCCAGCTCCTCGCCGTTCACCGCAAGGACATCAGGAAATTTTGACACATGGAGCACAGGCTCGGGAAGCACTTTTTGTCTCAGAGCGCGCCTGAACCATGTGGCATTATAGAGGATGCCGCTGTCGGTTGCCTGTCTCACTGTCTGGGTCATCACTGTGTGTACAACTCTAAGCCCCAGACGCTTGAGAGCGGCCACACTCATAGCCGGACTTTCAAGCGATCCTACGGGAGGGAGCTGCGCCGTGTCGCCCAGCAGGATCATCCTGCATCCCTCTCCCGAGTAGACGTAATACACGAGATCTTCGAGCAGCGACGGACGCCCTTCGGTCGAATTGTCGGCAATCATCGAGGCCTCGTCGATGATGAAGACTGCGTTGCGCATATTGTTTGGCGCAACCGAAGCGAAGCCATAATTGTCGGCAGGGGAGGGCGGACGGTAGATGCGGCGGTGGATGGTAGAGGCGAAAGTTCCCGCATAGTTGCCGAACACCTTGGCTGCGCGGCCCGTAGGGGCCATCAGCACGGTAGGGATGTTTATCTCCCTGAGCGTGCGGACCAGAGCGCCCATGAGCGACGTCTTGCCGGTACCGGCATAGCCGCCGAGCAGAAACACCGAATCGCTCACTCTATCCTCAGCGCAGAAGTTTGCCAGGGCGGCGAGAACTTCCACCTGCTGGTCGGTAGGTGAGTATGGAAGATTGAAGAATATTCTCTCTGCAAGTTCGGTTGTATCCATCGTTGATCGGGTCTGACTGCAAAATTAACTAAAAGTGCCGACAGATGGGGTCTCCGTTATCAAAAATTGACATTTAAAATGGAGTTGTTTAGACGGCTTTTTACTAATTTTGCAAAGTTATACAGACTCTCTCCGCTCTATAGATATGACAAAAATCTCTGCCGCGCGTCAGCGCTCCATAATAATCTGGCTCTGGGCTCTTTTCGGAGCCGCCATCGTAGGCCTGGGTGTGTTTTTCGTNCTGGTCTACAACGGTGTCATCGGATATATGCCGCCGATCGAGGATCTCAAGAATCCCACCGACCGNTTTGCNTCGGTTGTGTATTCTTCCGACGGCGTGGAGCTGGGTCGATACTTCCGCAATACCGGCAACCGTGTCTATGCCGATCTTGACGAGATCTCTGATAATGTTGTCAATGCCCTGATTGCTACCGAAGACTCCCGCTTCCGCGAACACTCCGGCATAGACGGNCGTGCGCTGACGCGAGTGTTGTTCAAGACTCTGTTGCTTCAGCAGAAAAATGCCGGAGGAGGATCGACAATCACCCAGCAGCTCGCCAAGCAGCTCTATTCGCCCGANAGCAACGGCTTTCTGAGCCGTGCGCTCCAGAAACCGATCGAATGGATGATNGCAGTCAAGCTCGAGCGCTTCTACTCCAAGGATGAGATCATCAAGATGTATCTCAACCAGTTTGATTTCCTCTATAATGCCGTAGGCATCAAGAGTGCCGCATGGGTCTATTTCGGTAAAAAGCCGAGTGAGCTCTCGATTGAGGAGGCGGCCACATTGGTCGGTATGGTCAAGAACCCGTCCTATTATAATCCCGTGCGCCAGCCCGAGCGTACCCGAGAGCGTCGCAACACAGTGTTGGAGCAGATGCACAAGGCCGGCATGATCACTTCCGAGCAGCTTGCCGAGCTCAAGGCGAAGCCTCTCGTCCTGTCATTTCACAAGGTCGACCATAAAGAAGGGCCCGCACCCTATTTCCGTGAGGAGCTCCGCCGGATGCTTCGCGCCAAGAAGCCCGTTAGGTCGGAATATCCCTCATGGGATCGCGACCGGTATACGGCCGACTCCATTGCATGGGCAAATGATCCGCTCTACGGATGGATCGAGAAAAACCCCAAGCCCGACGGNAGTCATTACGATCTCTATACCGATGGTCTCAAGATCTACTCGACAATCGACTCGCGTATGCAGCAGTATGCCGAGGATGCCGTAGTAGGACATCTTTCATCCACACTCCAGCCGGCCTTCTTTAAGGAGAAGAAAGGCACCAAGTATGCTCCCTACACCACCAACCGCAATGAGGCTTCGGAGTCGACCATCCGCTCGTTGATTGCCCGGGCCATGAAGCAGACCGACCGCTACCGCACAGGCAAGAAGGCCGGACTGTCGGACGAGCAGATCGAAGCATCGTTCCGCGAGCCTATTGACATGAAAGTCTTCACCTATAATTCGGGACTCGTTGACACGGTCATGACTCCGCTTGATTCGCTTCTTTACCACAAGAGTTTTCTCCGTGCCGGATTCATGTCAATGGATCCTGTTACCGGTCAGGTGAAGGCCTATGTGGGAGGTCCCAACTTTGCAGCGTTCCAATATGACATGGTCTCGACCGGACGGCGCCAGATCGGGTCGACAGTCAAACCGTTTCTCTACACTTATGCGATGGAGGAAGGTTTCACCCCCTGCGATGANTTTTCAAACACTCAGCCGGTGCTCTACGACGAGGTCGGCAATATGTGGACCCCACGTAACTCGGGCTCGGCGCGTGTAGGNGAGATGGTCAGTCTNCACTGGGCTCTGACCAATTCCAATAACTGGATCTCGGCCCGACTTATCGCGGAGCTCTCGCCCGCCGAGCTTGTAAGGACGATGCATAATTTCGGCATAACGGGCCATCTTGACCCCGTAATGTCGCTTTGTCTTGGCCCGGCTGATGTGTCGGTCAAGGAGATGGTTACCGCCTACACCGCTTTCGCCAACAAAGGCATGCGGTCGGATCCGCTTTTTGTCACTGCTATAGCTGATTCGCAGGGCAATATTATTTCGGAATTTGCTCCCCGCCAGACTGAGGTGATTTCCGAGAAAGCATGGTACAAGATGCTCTCGATGCTTCAGAGTGTTGTCGATGCAGGCACAGGCAACCGCATCCGTCGAGCGCCTTACAACATCACCGCTCCCACCGGAGGAAAGACAGGCACAACCAACGATAACTCCGACGGTTGGTTCATGGCCTTCACACCCTCGCTCGTGTCAGGCACATGGGTGGGTGGCGATGAACGCTACATCCATTTCAACGGCA
>WFLX010133068.1_pt1 | contig 11814 bp, 11 predicted proteins | sample 4967041 | NCBI WGS metagenome assembly WFLX01 (sample SAMN12857096, study PRJNA449069) | gut metagenome | isolation source: stool from male and female vole | host: Microtus ochrogaster | place: USA:Florida | collected 2017 | reverse complement strand
GATGAATGACAGNAAANNATNTTTACAATATNATTTTTTACTTNGATANAAGATTGTTTAATTAAATATTTTCAAATTATGAATGTGATTACAGCTACAAAATCAGTGTTGAAAAATTACGCGAAGTTTTCAGGACGTGCAAGCCGGTCTGAATTTTGGTATTGGGCGCTTGCTCAGTTTTTATTTTTGGTCGTAATTGCAGTCCTGATTCAGTTTATTGCACCAGAATTGCAGGTGTGGGTCAATATGCTTTTCGCATTATTGTTCTTTGTGCCGAATCTTTCCTTGCAGTACCGCCGTCTACAAGACTGTAACATACATGGGGCCTGGTGTCTGATCGGTTATATACTCATCATATGTTTTTCACTTCTCCGAGTTGTGATGCTGGTTCAGATGCAGCAGGGGGATTTTTCCTTGATGTTGGCTTATTATGAATATTTACATTCTACGCCTGTTGTGATTCTGCAAAGTGTTTCGGTTGCTTATGGTATTTTCCTTTTTGTAAAGANCTGTACGCATGGAACCGATGGCGACAATAAATTCGGACCGGAGCCGGAGGATTGATATCGGATGAATTTGAAAAACAGGAGGCGCCGGTAGGGCGCTTTCTGTTTTTTTTCTTGTCTGTGTTAACGGTATCTGCCAAATAATTAGCCGTCATTTTGGGAATTTCGTCGTCTCTTACTATCTTTGCAGCATATTTTTGCATGCGGAAAGCAGATGATAGAGAAAGTAATTCTTTTGGAACAGACCGATCCGGTGATTTTCTACGGAGTCAATAACAGTAATATTCTGCTGCTTAAGACCCTTTATCCCAAATTGCGTTTTGCAGCTCGNGGACGGGCTATCAAGGTGTACGGAGAGGAGGCCGATATCGAGATGTTCGAGGTTTTCGTGAGCCGTCTGGTGCAATACTGTAATAATTTCAATAAACTGAACGAACAGGTGATTCTGGATTTCTACAAGGGGGAGGGACCCGAGGAAAAGAAACAGGATCATTTGATTATTTATGGTGTGAACGGCAAGCCTATCACGGCACGCACGGCCAATCAGAAGCTGCTGGTCGACGCATTTGCCAAGCATGACCTTGTCTTTGCATTGGGCCCCGCAGGTTCAGGCAAAACCTACGTGGCGATAGCGCTGGCAGTGAAAGCGTTGAAAAATAAAGAGATCAGGAAAATCATTCTGAGCCGGCCGGCAGTGGAGGCCGGTGAGAAACTGGGCTTTCTGCCCGGCGAGATGAAGGACAAACTCGATCCGTATCTGCAGCCGCTTTACGATGCGCTGGAGGATATGATTCCGGCGGCACGCCTGAAAGAGTTGCTGGAGACGAATGTCATTCAGATCGCACCGTTGGCCTATATGCGCGGCCGTACATTGAGCGATGCGGTCATCATTCTTGACGAGGCGCAGAATACCACCGCGCCGCAGATCAAGATGTTCCTTACCCGCCTCGGTATCGGCGCGCGGATGATCGTGACCGGCGACATGTCGCAGGTCGATCTGCCCCGCAGCGTCACTTCCGGCTTGGTGCATGCGCAGCGGATCCTGAAAGGAATTCCTGGCATTGCTACTGTGGAGTTCGACAAGCGCGACATCGTAAGGCATCGGCTTGTGCAACGCATTGTCGAGGCTTACGACCGCTATGATGAGGAACGCCGGCAGGTCTCGGCGGAGCCGCAGGAGGATGAAAATACTAATTCATAATTATCATAAACAAATGGAAGCATTAACCCGTACAGATTTTAATTTTGAAGGTCAGAAATCGGTATATCACGGCAAGGTACGCGATGTGTATAATATCGACGATGATCTTTTGGTCATGGTGGCTACCGACCGCATTTCGGCTTTTGATGTTATCTTGCCTAAAGGANTTCCTTTCAAAGGGCAGGTNTTGAATNAGATTGCCGNAACGTTCCTCGATGCTACGTCCGATATCGTTCCCAANTGGAAGCTGGCTANGCNCGACCCGNTGGTGACCGTCGGCCTTAAATGCGAGGGTTTCCGCGTGGAGATGATTATCCGCGGTTACCTGACCGGTAGCGCCTGGCGTGAATACAAGGCGGGATGCCGTGAACTTTGCGGTGTCAAGTTGCCCGACGGTATGAAGGAAAATCAGAAATTCCCGACACCGATCATTACCCCGACCACCAAGGCCGATGCCGGTCATGATGAAAATATCTCCAAGGAGGAAATCATCCGTCAGGGTATCGTGAGCCGCGAGGATTACGAGCAGATGGAACAATATACGTATGCGCTCTTTGAACGTGGCTCGAAAATGGCTGCCGAGAAGGGGCTGATTCTGGTCGATACGAAATATGAATTCGGTAAGAAGGACGGCCGTATTTATCTGATCGACGAGATTCATACGCCGGATTCCTCCCGCTATTTCTATGCCGATGGTTATGAAGAGAAATTTACCAAAGGCGAGCCGCAAAAGCAGCTTTCCAAAGAGTTCGTGCGCCAGTGGCTGATTGAAAACGGTTTCATGGGACAGGCCGGTCAGGCCGTGCCGGAGATGACGCCGGAGTATGTGGAAAGTGTTTCCGATCGTTATATAGAATTGTATGAGCACATCGTAGGTCAGCGCTTTGAGCGTGCGGCTCTTGCCGGCACTTCCGGGGCGCAGACTTCCGGTCTTGCAGCGCGTATCGAGGCCAACGTGAATGCTTATCTGGCTTCGCGCCGGTAATTTCTCGGATTCTCATGTCCGCCTGCCATTACGTCGTTGCCGAACGGCATTTCATCGTGTATGATACCGATGGTGTCGTCGGGGAATGTATGCGCAGGCGTTATGGAGCCTTTGCCGTTCCTGCGGGCGGGGCGATGTGCAGGTCTGTATTGTTCGACCTGACCATCGTCCCGCCTTTCGCATCATTGTCGGGAACTACAGANGTGGCGCGATGGTCGCATAACGGCTTGGAGTGTCTTCTTGAGATGACGGAAACGGAGGTTTCCGTCTCATGGTTGCTTCCTGAGACGGGCGCGGCGATAGCACGGATGCAATGCAGTCGCGATTTCCGTCATGCGAAAGCCTGGTTGTCCGGAGATGAGGCTGCCCGCGAATGTTGTGTCGATCGTTTTTTGATGTTGCTGTTCGCGTTNACCGCCCTGCCGACACNGACGTTGCTGTTTCATGCTTCGGCAGTATGTTGCCAGGGCAAAGCTTATTTGTTTCTGGGTAAAAGCGGGACAGGAAAGAGCACCCATAGCCGGTTGTGGCTGGAACATATCGGAGGGACGGAGTTGGTGAATGACGATTGTCCGGCGGTGGGAATCCGTGACGGACAAGTGTTCGTTTACGGAACTCCGTGGAGCGGGAAAACGCCATGCTATAGGAATGTCTCTTTCCCGGTCGGGGCATTTGTCCGGCTTCGTCAGGAGGAGAGGAATCGCATAGTGCGGGAAAATGTCGTGCAGGCATGGGTTTCCCTGCTTGCTGCGAGCTCCGGTGTCGGTTGGGATCTGGATTTTCGCAAAATACGTCAGGATATGATTGAGACCGTTATATCTGCCGTGCCGGTCTATCGGCTTGGGTGCCGTCCTGATGCGGCGGCCGCGAAATTGTGCTATGAGACTGTAACGTCCCAATTGCCGGCCGATGAAAAAAATTGAGGAAAGGGCCGGGTATCCGGCGATTGTGTTGCCGGACGATGTTTTCTTTGCTGAGGTTCGTCGCCAACTCGCTGCCGGCCGTGCAGTGACATTTCCGATAAGAGGAGATAGCATGCGTCCGTTTCTGGCGGGTGGCCGCGATAGGGTCGTGATTGTTCCTTCGCAACAGATCCGGGTCGGGACGGTCGTTCTGGCCTTGACTGACGACGGGAGATATCTTTTACATCGCGTTGTGGCGATAGGGCCGGGAGAGCATTGTTTCCTGCGTGGAGACGGGAATCGCGGCGGGCCGGAGAGATGCGTATTGAATAATGTCATAGGCGTAGCCTCCGGGTTCTGGAGAGGAAAATGTTTCTATGCCTGCGACGGCTGGCGGTGGCGGTTTTATTCGTGGTTATGGATGCGTCTCGGCCGGGTGCGCTACGGAGTGCTGATGTTGTTTCGTATCGGTTGCCGGAGATGCCGGCAATAAAATCGGAGTAGAATATTAATAAGGAGAAAATATCATGAAAACAAAAACAGGCTTTGAGCTTAGGAAACTCTGTGGCGAGAAGATAATCGTGGCGGAGGAGCAGACGGGTGTCGATCTCAGTCGTGTGATACATTTGAATGAGTCTGCCGCTTTTCTGTGGGAAGCGTTGGCCGGTCGTGAATTTACGGAATCGGATATGGCGGAGTTGCTTTGCCGGGAGTATGAAATCGGTGAATCGGAGGCTGCGGACGATTGCCGGAAGTTGATTGCTTGCTGGCAAGAAGCAGGGCTGCTTGAATCTTGATGCTGATATTGTTGTCGGAAGGTTGTAGCCTATGTATAGATATTGGACGAATTTCAAATGGATGTGGTCGGTCGCAAAAGGCTTTCGGACCGGGATCTGCATCTATGCTTTGGTCGGGATGCTGAAGATCGGCCTGGGCTGGACGTTTATCTGGTTGAGTAAAATGGCTGTGGATATCGCTTCCGGCGAGCGGGAAGGCGTTCTTTGGCGAATATTGTGCCTGCTCCCGTTGGTTATCGCTGTCGAACTCGGAGTGAATGCGGTTGTCAGCCGTCTGGCTGAAATGCGGGGTGTCAGAATGGATAATATCCTGAAAAAGGATTTGTTCCGGCATCTGCTTGACAGCGAGTGGAGAGGCATAGAGAAGTATCATACAGGGGATATCGTCAACCGGCTGCAGGGCGATGTCGCGGCTGTGGTTGGCTTTGTGAACGGTACGTTGCCGAATGTTTTGGTACTGACGGTCGAATTTATAGGTTCTTTTGTAATTTTGTGGGCCTTGGATCCCTTGCTTGCCGNTTCCCTTCTTTGCGTGTGCCCGGTATTCATGATTGTCGCCCGTTTATATGCCCGGAAGATGCACGCCATTACCCGGCAGGTGCGTGAAATCGATAGCGAGATTCAGTGTCGGATACAGGAAAGCCTTCAACATCGTCAGGTATTGAAGACATTGGAGCAGACCGGAGGTACATTGGACCGGCTTTCTGACGTTATGTCAGAGTTATGCGGTTACGTGCGTCGTCGTGCCGGTTTGTCGGTCGGGACCCGTACGCTGATTTCCGGAGGGTTCTCCATCGGTTATGTTCTTACTTTTGCCTGGGGTGTGGTACAGATCGGGCGGAAAGTGATCGGTTATGGCACCATGACGGCTTTCCTGCAACTGTCGGCCCGCATTCAGCGCCCGGTCATGGAACTGGGCCGGTTGCTTCCGGGAATAGTGAGAGCCTTTACCGCAGCGGAACGTCTTGCAGAATTGCGGGTCCTGCCTCTGGAGCCTGCGGCTGGGTATTCCCCTTTGCCGGGAGTGATTGGGCTGCGGCTGTCGGGTGTAAGTTTCTGTTATCCGGATTCCGGCGGACGTTATATGCTTAAAAATTTTGACTATGATTTTCGGCCGGGGACCTGTACTGCTGTTTTGGGAGAGACCGGTGCCGGGAAAACTACTTTGATTCGCTTGTTGCTGGCCTTGGTTCATCCGACGGCCGGAACAGTCTCTCTATATTCTGACTATGGCTCAAGGCCTGTGGATGCGACCTCCAGATGTTGTTTTACTTATGTTCCGCAGGGGAATACGCTTTTTAGCGGGACGATACGNAGTAATTTGCGGTTGGCCGCCGCCAATGCTACGGAAGAGGAAATGTGGCGCGTGTTGCATTGTGCCGCCGCTGACTTTGTCGGCCGTTTGCCGCTGGGATTGGATACACCCTGCGGAGAGCGTGGCGGAGGGCTTTCCGAGGGGCAGGCACAACGCATTGTTATTGCCCGAGCCTTATTGCGTCCGGCTCCGGTATTGCTTTTGGACGAGGCAACTTCGGCTTTGGATCCTGCGACCGAACAAGTGGTTATTGACAATATTCTGACAGAGGTAAAGGATAAAACCATTGTCATGGTGACTCACCGGCAGACCGCGGCGGCCCGTTGCCAAGCGATTTTGCGGATAGGGGATGAGGCTTGAAGTTGCATACTTTAATGCGTTTTGTGCAGGTTTGGTTTGACATTCTACTATAAAACAGGTGCAAAGTAAGGCTTAAAATCTTGAATTTAGCTGTAAAATCGTTGTAATACAAAGAAAATTCGTATTTTTGCCCTCGAATATCGAACTGAAAAAAGATCTTGCCCGATGTTCTGTTTGTTTGCATGTGGTCGCTACTGCTTCGTCCGGAAATTACGACAGGCAGCCGGCAGGCGATAAAAGGGGCAGGGCGATAGAAAAGAGAGAAAAGAAATTCGGAGGCGGATTCTTCCTCCTTATTAATATGGATATATAATTTGTCAAGATATGAAAGTCGCAATTGTTGGCGTAAGCGGCGCCGTCGGACAGGAATTTTTAAAAGTGCTGGAGCAGCGCGATTTCCCGATCGACGAGTTGCTTCTTTTCGGTTCTGCACGTAGTGCCGGTCAAACATACACTTTNAGGGGTAAGAATATTGNGGTCAGGGAGCTCCTGCATAACGACGATTTTAAAGACGTCGACATTGCCTTTANCTCTGCCGGTGCCGGGGTTTCCCGTGAATATGCCGCCGACATTACCAAGTATGGAGCGGTGATGATTGACAACTCCAGTGCTTTCCGTATGGAGGATGATGTCCCCTTGGTCGTTCCGGAGTGTAACGCAAAAGATGCGCTCGACCGACCCAGAGGGATCATTGCCAATCCGAATTGCACGACGATCATGATGGTGGTTGTTCTGCAGGCCTTGGAGCGCCTTAGCCATATCAGGCGGATTCATGTCGCCAGCTATCAGGCGGCCAGCGGTGCCGGTGCCGCCGCTATGGCCGAATTGGAACAGCAATATCGTGAAGTGCTGGATGAAAAGCCCGTTACAGTGAGCAAGTTCCAGTATCAGCTGGCCTATAATGTTATTCCGCAGATCGATGTCTTTACAGATAACGGATATACAAAAGAGGAGATGAAGATGTTTAACGAGACCCGCAAGATTATGCACAGCGACGTGGCTTGTTCGGCGATGTGCGTGCGTGTCCCTTCGCTTCGCTCGCATTCGGAGGCGGTTTGGATAGAGACGGAACGCCCTCTCGGCGTGGATGAAGCCCGTGAGGCGATTGCTGCTGCTGNAGGNGTACAGCTGATGGATGATCCCGGCAATAAGGTTTATCCGATGCCGCTTTTCTTGGCCGGTAAGGATGATGTTTATGTCGGCAGAATCAGGAAGGANATCGCTAATCCGAACGGCTTGACATTNTGGCTTGTCGGCGATCAGATCAAAAAAGGCGCGGCACTTAATGCCGTGCAGATTGCCGAATGGCTGGTCGCAAATAACGGACTGAAAAAAGAAAAATAACAAGGCGCATTGGCAATGCCAGCTTGGAGAAATCCTGTATTTTAGCTTCTTCTCAGCGAATAGAGCCTTGCCAGNGCATAACTTCATAATTAATTCATAATTTTTAATTAAAATATATGGCTTTGAAAATCATTGTACTTGCCAAGCAAGTACCAGACACAAGAAACGTAGGCCCGGATGCTATGACACCGGAAGGTACTGTCAATCGTGCAGCACTTCCTGCTGTTTTCAATCCGGAAGATCTCAATGCTCTTGAGCAGGCACTTCGTCTGAAAGAGCAATTCCCCGGCTCTACGATTTCTGTTTTGACCATGGGACTTCCCAAATCGGCTGAAGTAATTCGTGAGGCCCTTTATCGTGGTGCTGATGAGGGTTATGTAATCACCGATCGCTGTCTGGGTGGTGCTGATACGTTGGCTACCAGCTATACCCTTTCTCAGGCAATTAAGAAAATAGGAGATTATGACATCATCCTGGGCGGTCGTCAGGCTATCGACGGAGATACGGCTCAGGTAGGTCCGCAGATTGCCGAAAAACTGGGTCTTACTCAGATTACTTATGCCGAGGAAATCCTTAACTTGGATGAGGTGAACCGTCGCATTACGGTAAAACGTCATATCGATGGCGGTGTTGAAACCGTAGAGGGTCCGTTGCCGTTGGTTGTAACTGTGAATGGCTCTGCCGCTCCCTGTCGTCCGCGTAACGCAAAGCGCGTTATGAAGTATAAGAAGGCTACCGCTCCTGCCGAACGTGTACAGACCAGCGAAGAGTATGATGCTCTTTTGGCCGCCAAACCGTTCTTGAATATCAATCAGTGGGGTGCCGCCGATATCGAAGCGGATCTCAAGCAGGTGGGTAAGGCCGGTTCTCCTACCAATGTCAAGGCTGTGAAGAATATTGTATTCAAGGCCAAGGAAAGCCGTACGATGACCGCCAGCGACGCTGATGTAGAGGGCTTGATTGTAGAACTCCTTGAAAGCAATACTATTGGATAAATTCATGATTATGATTGCCGGAGCGATATCACTGTGTGTCTGAAAGACCGGTCGGATTATGGAATCCAATATGATCGGAAAGCCTGNATGACACGATTTATCGATTGTCCGCAGTCGTAATNTATAATACAGAGAAATATGAATAATGTATTTGTATATTGTGAACTTGAAGGCGCAACCGTCGCTGATGTAAGTTTGGAACTTTTGACCAAGGGGCGTAAGTTGGCCAATGAGTTAGGAGTTCAGTTGGAATGTATTTGTGCCGGTTCCGGTCTCGAAGGCGTAGAGAAGCAGGTGCTGCCTTACGGCGTCGATAAAGTCCACGTTTTTGATGCCGAGGGTCTTTTCCCGTACACCTCCAATCCTCATACGGCGCTTGTCGTGAATCTTTTTAAAGAGGAACAACCGCAGATTTGCCTCATGGGCGCTACCGTTATCGGCCGCGACTTGGGTCCGCGTGTTTCATCGGCTCTTTTCAGCGGTTTGACGGCCGATTGTACTCAGTTGGAAATCGGAGATTTCGACATGAACGTAGGTTTCGATGAAAACAAGAAGCCGATTGTAAAGCACTATACGCAGCAGTTGTATCAGATTCGTCCGGCATTCGGTGGCAATATCGTTGCAACGATTGTCAATCCGGAACATCGNNNTCNGATGGNTNCTGTTCGTGAGGGCGTGATGAAAAAAGAGATCCTCGATGNNAATTATCAGGGTGAAGTCGNAAANCATGNCGTAGCCAAGTATGTGCCTGAAACCGAATATGTGGTGAAGGTGCTCGACCGTCATATTGAAAAGGCTAAACATAATCTTAAAGGCGCATCTATTGTCGTGGCCGGTGGTTATGGCGTCGGTTCTAAAGAAGGTTTCGATATGCTTTTTGAATTGGCCAAAGAGTTGCATGCCGAAGTGGGTGCCAGTCGTGCCGCGGTGGATGCCGGTTATGCCGATCATGACCGCCAAATCGGTCAGACGGGTGTAACTGTTCGTCCTAAGGTCTATATTGCTTGTGGAATTTCCGGCCAGATTCAGCATATCGCAGGTATGCAGGAATCCGGTATCANCATTTCCGTGAACAGCGNTCCGAATGCTCCTANCAATACTATTNCAGACTATGTCATCAATGGNNCTGTTNAGGNGGTNGTTNCTAAAATGATCAAGTATTANAAGAAGAATTCAAAATAATTTTTCGAATCGTCAATTTAATTTATTTGAAAGAATATGGCTAATTATTATATAGACAATCCGGAAATCAAGTTCCACTTGAATCATCCGTTGATGAAGCGCATCGTTGAGCTCAAGGAGCGCAACTTCCGCGATAAGGATGAGTTTGATTATGCTCCTCAGAACTTCGAGGATGCCATGGATTCCTATGACCGTGTGCTTGATCTCACGGGCGATATCGCTGCCAACATTATCGCTCCCAATGCTGAAAGTGTTGACGCGGAGGGTCCTCATTGTGCCAATGGTCGCGTCGACTATGCAAGCAAGACCAAGGAAAATCTGGATGCTACCGTTAAGGCCGGTTTGAACGGCGTTACGATGCCTCGTCAGTATGGCGGTCTTAATTTCCCGGTGGCTCCTTATACGGCTATCAACGAAATCATTGCCGCTGCCGATGCCGGTTTTGAAAACATCTGGTCTTTGCAGGATTGTATCGAGACCTTGTATGAATTCGGTGACAAGGATCAGCACGCACGCTATATTCCTCGTGTCTGCCAGGGTGAAACTATGTCAATGGACTTGACCGAACCCGATGCGGGTTCCGATCTGCAGTCTGTGATGCTTAAAGCTACATGGTCTGAGAAGGATAATTGCTGGTTGTTGAACGGCTGTAAGCGCTTTATCACGAACGGCGATTCTGATATTCACCTGGTACTTGCCCGTTCGGAAGAAGGTACACGGGACGGACGCGGTCTTTCGATGTTTATTTATGACAAGCGTCAGGGTGGAGTGGATGTCCGCCGTATCGAAAACAAACTCGGTATTCATGGAAGTCCGACCTGTGAGCTGGTTTATAAAAACGCTAAGGCAGAACTTTGCGGCAGTCGCAAGTTAGGTTTGATCAAATATGTAATGGCCCTGATGAATGGTGCCCGTCTGGGTATCGCCGCTCAGTCGGTAGGTATCAGCCAGGCCGCCTATAACGAAGGTCTTGCTTATGCCAAGGATCGTCGTCAGTTCGGTCAGAACATCATCAATTTTCCAGCTGTTTATGACATGCTGGCTATCATGAAGGCAAAATTGGACGCCGGCCGTTCTCTGCTTTACATGACATCCCGTTATGTGGACATCTACAAGGCTCTTGATGATATTTCTCGTGAACGTGCCTTGACTCCGGAGGAGAAGAAAGAGCAGAAATTGTACTCAAAACTGGCTGACGCCTTCACACCTTTGGCTAAAGGTATGAATTCGGAGTATTGCAATCAGAATGCTTATGATTGCATTCAGATCCATGGCGGTTCCGGCTTCATGTTGGAGTATGCCTGCCAGCGTTTGTATCGCGATGCTCGTATTACCTCTATTTACGAGGGTACGACGCAGTTACAGACTGTTGCGGCTATTCGCTATGTGACCAACGGATTCTATGGCAATCATATTGCTGAGTTGGAACAGGCCGAGGTGGCTCCGGCATTGCAGGGTCTGAAAGATCGGGTGGTTGCCATGGCCGTTAAATATAATGCGGCCGTAGCCAAGATCAATGAACAGAAGGATCAGGAGTTGCTTGATTTCACTGCACGCCGTCTTTATGAAATGGCAGCCGACATCATCATGTGTCATCTGATTCTGGCCGATGCAACAAAGGCACCGGAATTGTTCCAGACTTCGGCCAATGTCTATGTCAATTTTGCCGCTGCTGAAATCGAGAAGCACGCCAGCTTTATTGAGAATATCGACAGCATAGGCCTCGTAAATTACCGCAAGTAATATCGAGATTTGAATTGTATCGGTGGCCGTGCGACATGTTCGCACGGCCACTTTGTTTTNTGCTGTTNGCATGGAACTGCGGGTCATAGGACGGGTNATCNTGCCGGAACATAGGATTGGGTTCGGAGGGCTGGATCCGGTTGTTGCCGGCATATTTTATNCCGGTTGTTTATGATGAATATCGGTTCGCTGAATGTGGGAAAAGGCCTTCGGATAATGGATGTTGCTNTCTTTGAAAAATGAATGGGATTTCATGCTATTTGTANATGTTGCCGGAGTGAATTTCCGNCCTCCGNTTATATTGTAGACGCTGAAAAGATCGCGTGAAACCCTTCGGATAGAATTGAAGCTGCNGGCGCTTTTGCTTGACACTCTTATAATGAAGGGTGTAATTTTAATTCATCAAGTGGAATTATTTGTTATTTTTCGGGGAAAATGATATTAAAACTAAAATAATATTTGTTGGTTTGTTGGAAAAACAGTT
>WFLX010262593.1_pt1 | contig 11816 bp, 10 predicted proteins | sample 4967041 | NCBI WGS metagenome assembly WFLX01 (sample SAMN12857096, study PRJNA449069) | gut metagenome | isolation source: stool from male and female vole | host: Microtus ochrogaster | place: USA:Florida | collected 2017 | reverse complement strand
GGCGAGGAAGTTGCCCGAGTAGACCTGTACCCCCGGCTCGGTGGTATAGATGGTCATGGTTATGCCGCTCTCAGGCGACATCAGGGTGATAGCTGGGAGAGTGATGTCACCGCGGGTGTCGAGCACGAGGTTGTGGTCATAGCCGTTGCCGTTGCGGATCTGCGGGTCGGTCATGTCGGCCACGCTTTGGCCGATGATGCGCCCGTGGCGGAAGTCAAAGGGCGTCCCTTCCACCGGAGTTATCTCTCCGGTGGTCATATACGTTGAGTCTACAGGCGTATATCCGGAGGCGTTGATGGTGAGACGGTGGTCGGTGACAGGCACTGTCGGATCGCCCGACAGGTTGAAGTATGAGTGATTGGTCATGTTGATCACCGTCGGGGCATCGGTCACAGCCATATAGTCGATGGCGAGAGTGTTGTCGTGGCAGAGGGTATAGGTGACGGTGGCCTCGACATTGCCGGGAAATCCGTTGTCGCCGTCGGGCGAGTGCATGACGAGAGTGATGGTCGAGTCTGACGCCTCGGCCACGTCATAAACCTTGTATTGCCATCCCTCCGGGCCTCCGTGGAGTGTGTGGCCAAAGTTATTGACCGGGAGCTGGATGGTGTCACCACCCATGGGTAGACGGCCATGGTCTATGCGGTTGGCATACCGGCCTATGGCGGCACCGAAGTCGGTCTGGTGATTCTCGGGATAATAGTCGGCGATGCTGTCGAATCCGAGCACCACGTCGCGGAGATTGCCGTCGCGGTCGGGGACGGAGAGGGNCACGATGCGGCCGCCGAAATTGGTGACGCTCACCTCCATGCCGTTGTCGTTGCGCATGGTGTGGAGCATGACGGCCTTTCCATCGCGGGTGTCGGCAAAGTTGGCGGGGTCGAGCCCGGCGGCCGTAACCTGCCGGGAGTCAGCATTACCTGAGGCACACGAGGCGACGAGAGTGGCCGCCAGCATAGCCGAGGCAACTGATGTGAGGAAGTATTTCATGGNTAAGATANTAATTTACAGTGGGGCAACCTAATGATGGGATAGCGGTGCCCGATATTTTNCCAAAGTTACTCATTTCTCCGGTTTTTAACAGANAGGTTAACAGTAATTAACTATTTGGGACGGCGGGTCNGGGCGTATAAACTTTCTTTTCAACTTTTTATGATAACGTTTGTTATTAATGTTAAAACAGANTACNTCTCTCNTTCACCCGGATACATTAACCCAAAACCCACTGATAATTATGAGACCCACCCCTCGCTTNGCCTCCCTTTGTCTGGCGGGAGCTCTCGCAGCTGCAGCGTCCGCCCAGTCGTCGCACACCGTCCGTCNGGAGGCNCTCGATTCGGCCATGAACGACCACCGTATTATATTCATCGGCGATGCTGACCGCGGCAAGCCTACGGCCGAGCAACAGAAAGCACTGATAGAGGAGTTCTATATCAACCAGTTTGAGAATGCCACNCGTCCCGACGCACCNTACTTCCTGTTCATGAGCCGCGATGCCAACCTCGCGATGGGTGTGGGNGGCAATGTGAAGCTGAGGGCATATTTCGACCCCGGCAACTCGCTCCCGGGCACCAACTTCTCGCCCTACGATATCCCTATGTCGCGCGACGACTGCAACCGCAACCATCTCGGCACCACGCCTGCAGGGACAGCTCTATACTTTAGAGTGATAGGCCACAGCAAGCGCCTCGGATCCTATCAGGTGTATATCAAGGGAAAATTCAACGGTGGACCCTCGGGTATCGACTTCAAGCTCAACAAGGCATTTGCAACCCTCAACGACTGGACACTCGGTTATGACACATCGACCTTCTCCGACGGCGCAGCCGAGCCTCCGACAGTGGACGACAACGGCTCGACACTGAGCATGAACTACACCACAATGCTGTTGCGCTACATGCACACCTTCCATAAGTCGGGCGTCTCGGTGGCTGCTTCAGTGGAGGCCCCCGAACTGATACTCGAGACGAGCTATCTGCCCGACGGCGACCCCACGGCCAAGGCGCGTGCTCAGAGTGTGCCTGACATCGCCGCCATGGTGCAGTATCAGTGGGCTCCCGGACANCATGTGCGCCTGTNGGGCATCATGCGCTGGCTCCCCTNCCGCAACCTCGTGATCAACACTAACCATACCCCGATGGGCTATGGATTCCAGCTCTCGACGGTTCTCAATCCGATGCCGGCCCTTACACTCTACGGCACATTCAATATGGGCCGTTCCTACACCAACAACTCGGGCGACTTCCTGCTGAGCGACTATGACCTCATCCAAAATTCGGACCGCGAGGGACACATGTCTACCATCCCCTCGTGGAGCTATCTGCTCGGTGCCACATACCATTTCTCGCCCAAGGTATTTTCGACAGTCTCATTCGGACAGGCCCGTGTGACCCACTCGGGACTCGATGACCATTATAAATATGGTCTCTTCGGCGCGGCCAACCTGTTCTATAACCTCACGTCGCGCATACAGTTTGGCGGCGAGTTCTCCTTTGGCAAGCGTGCCGAGTTCTCGGGCGCACACGCATGGGGACGACGCCTGAGTGTCATGGCTCAGTTCACATTCTGACCCCTCAGCCCGGGGCTGATAAGACCGGACGAAAATATTTTTTCATTATTCCCGACCGAAAATTTGGCCGGGAATATTTTTTGTCTTACCTTTGCAGTGTTGTAGATGACTACAACACCTCAACACTACTCGAAAACTACAATCAACAATCAGATTCTCACGATGAAAAAGCTCCTCATCACTCTCCTCATCCTCGTAAGCGCATGCGCAGGGGCCAGCGCCCAGCTGCTCTGGAAAATCTCAGGCAACGGACTCGACCGTCCGTCATATCTGTTCGGGACTCATCATCTCGCTCCGGTGTCGGTCATAGACAGTGTGCCGGGCCTCAACCGCGTGATAGCGACGGTGGATGCCGTCTATGGCGAGATGGACATGGCCAAGGCCAACAGTCCTGAAAGCCAGCAGAAAATGATGATGATGGCCATGGCTCCCGCCGACTCCCTGCTCACAATGGTGCTGACACCCGCGCAGCTCGACTCTCTGGGCGCAGTGATGACCAAATATCTCGGTCCGATGGCCGATGTCCGCCAGTTTGCTCCCTTCAAGCCGGCCATGCTGTCCACCACGCTCTCCGTGCTCCAGTCGCAGCGNAATTTTCCCACGTTTGACCCCACTCAGCAGCTTGACTTGGTGATCCAGCAGCGCGCCGCCAAGGCNGGCAAGCGGGTGGACGGACTGGAGACTGTCGAGCAGCAGGCNTCGTTGCTGTTTGGCACTCCAATACTCGAACAGGTCGAGCAGCTGATGTCGGCAGTGCGCATGGACGAAAAGTCGATGGAATTCTCCACCCGTCTGGCCACAGCCTATCTGAACGGCGANCTCGAGGGGATGCTTGCACTCATCGAGGATCCTGAGCTNGGAGCCGGGGAGGCATCTGACCGACTGCTCAACGCCCGCAATGCCAACTGGGTGCGCTTCATGGCCGGCTTCCTGCCGACGGCCTCGGTGCTCATAGCCGTNGGGGCCGGACATCTCCCCGGCGACAAGGGGCTCATNTCCCTGCTGCGCAAGNAGGGGTTTGATGTGACCCCGGTCGAAAACTGACACCTCACTGACTGAGAATGATAGAACTGACAAACCTTTCATATACATATTCCCGTCATGGAGTCAAGGCCCTTGACTCTGTGACGGGGATTATCACACCGGGGGTACACCTCCTGATGGGTGAGAACGGAGCCGGCAAGAGCACCCTGCTGAGGGTGATGGCCGGACTGGTGCGCCCCGTCGAGGGGGCGTGTCTGCTCGACGGCGAGTCGACCTGCGATCTGCGACCCGCCATGAGGCGCCGGCTGTTTTTCATCCCGGACGATCTGGAGCTGCCCACGCGCACCATACTGGAATATGCGTCGGNTACGGCCCGTCTGTACCCGNCGTTTGACCCCGAGATGCTCCGCGCCAATCTCGACGACTTCGGCCTGACGGGCTGCGAACAGCTCAAGGACCTCTCGCTGGGTCAGAAACACAAGACCCTGCTGGCCTATGGGATAGCTCTGCGGCCTGATCTGCTGCTGCTCGACGAGCCGGCCAACGGGCTCGACATCTCGTCGCGCAAGGTGATGCGCTCGATGATGGCCCGCTGTGTGGGCGAGGAGCAGACGGTGATCATCTCCACCCACACTCCCGCCGATCTCCATGCCCTCTATGACGGAGTGATGATGCTGTCTCACGGGCATCTGCTGTTGTGCCATCCCACATGGCACATAGCGTCGAGGATTGCTTTTCACGCCACCCCTGTGCCCCCGGCCGAAGCCATATTCTCGGAGTCGGATTCGGGGCGGTTTCTCTCCATAGTCCCCGGCGGAGGCGAGGGTGACGATGTGGACTTCGGACTGCTCTATTCCGCCCTACTGTCTCCGGCCAGAGACACAGTGATAAACCTTATCAATACCGCTGATGATGAACNNNGATAATTANTCGATNTTGTATCGCCTCTANCNCCGTCCCCNCNCNANGNCAATNATTCTGNGTCNGTCGGTGACAGTGCTGACGTTTTGTTNCTATCTCNTCATAGCTAAGGTGAGTCCCCGATTCATAGGACTGTACTTTTTTATGTCTGTCTTGATGAGTCTGACCATCGTATTTTTGCCGTTGGTGTTCAATCATCGTGACACCACGCTGATGCGACAGTTGCCGGTGGGGGCCGGGATGAAGACCGTGTTCTATGTCGTGACCGTCTGTGTAGCGTTGCCTTTTCTTACTCAAATACTGTGGTGGGGCATGTGTATGGCGTACTCTTGGCTGCTCCACNTGCCGGATTTGTACACGGAGACATTGACAGTTCTGCTACACAATATCCCTGACAAGGACTATATGAAAGGGCTTGAAGATAATTGGAGCTTTTACATGATANCCGGGACGCTACAGATGCTGGTCAGGACGGCGATAGTGCTNTATATCGTTATGTGCACCCGCCCCGAGAGGAGAATTCTCAGGGCTGTGATGGTGTATATCGGTATCTGTGTGCTGTGTGGATTGGCGGGTGTTGTGGTCGGGGTCGTCATAGGCTTCACGGATGCCATGCANGCNNTGCCGATGAGGACCGGGGATGAAGTAGCGATNATGGTGACGAACTATGTGCATGAGTTCATGCCTGTTTACATACTTTTCGAACTGAGTGTCTTCTCGTTGTGCGTCTATGGTATTTATCGCCATCTAAGCCGGGTTAAATAAAGATGGAGTTCACGCAGGATAAACCCATATACCGTCAGATCATCGACGCATGCTATGCCCGCATCCTCACGGGCGAGTGGCGTGCGGGTGAGCGTGTGCCGTCAGTGAGGGAACTTGCCGTGGAGGTGGCTGTCAATACCCACACCATACTCAAGGCCTATGAATATCTTCAGACCCACGAGATCATAGTCTCGCGCCGGGGCATGGGATTTTATCTCACGGCCGATGCCGTGGACAAGGTGAACGCTGCCCGCAGAGAGGAGTTTTTCAACACCACGCTCCCGGCAGTGGCTGCCGAGATGAGGCTGCTGGGCATCACGGTGGACGAGGTGGTGGAGAGGATGCGCCGTTAGTCTTCGGTCACCGTCTCGGGTGGGTCGGGGAGGATCGTGATGCGCGAATCCTTGTCGACCATGCGGCGCACGCGCACTATGTCCTCGTTGTGCATGCGCATGCAGCCATGGCTGCGCCTCCCCGGGATGGAGGAGGGCGCGTTGGTGCCGTGGATACCTATCCCCCAGAAGCCGGGCGTCATGAGCGAGATGTAGAATGGTCCGTAACACTTGTCCTTGGTGTCCTTATAGGTCCAGTCTGTGGAGTTGTAGACGCCGTGGATGCGGAATGTGCCCTCGGGCGTGCGCCAGTCGTCGGCCTTCTTCTTCTGGCCGCGCTTGAGCGATGCACACACCCTGTAGCGGCTCAGAGTGTCGCCGAGGGCATTTATTATGAAGAGGCGTGTGCGGGGCTTGTCGACAACAATTCCCTTGGGCATGCGCATGCGGCCGGGAGCGGCCGACACGGGCGAGTCGAGCATGCTCCATGTGTCGGGGTCGGGGTCGGGGAGGAGTGGGGCCGATGTGGAGGTGTAGCCTGAAATGAGATGTGTTACCTCGGGCGAGAAATCGGCCTCCTCGCCTGCCGCAGCCGCGAGCGGACACAGGGCGATGACTAATGGAAAGACGGCGCGCAGGTTGTTGTTCATGATGCGAAATTACATATTTTTCCGTAACCTTGGTGCGTATTTCGGGAAAAATCGCTATCTTTGCACGCAATAAATCCAAATCGTCTATGTCATTTATTGCAGATCGAGTAAAAATGGACGGACTGACTTTTGATGACGTCCTCCTGATTCCGGCTTATTCGGAAGTGCTCCCCCGCGAGGTCAATCTCACCACTCGCTTTTCCCGCAACATCACTCTCAACGTCCCCATCGTCTCGGCGGCCATGGACACCGTCACAGAGGCGGCTCTCGCCATTGCCATAGCCCGCGAGGGTGGTATCGGCGTGATACATAAGAATATGTCTATAGCCGAACAGGCCCGTCAGGTGCACACTGTAAAGCGTGCCGAGAACGGTATGATATATGATCCCGTCACCATCAAGCGCGGCTCGACAGTAGCCGATGCCCTCAATATGATGAAGGAGTATCACATCGGCGGTATTCCCGTGGTTGACGACGACCGCAAGCTGGTGGGTATAGTCACCAACCGTGACCTCCGTTTCGAGCAGAATCTGCAACGCCCCGTAGAGGAGGTTATGACCTCGGAAAATCTCATCACGACCAATCAGTCGACCGACCTCGAGGAGGCTGCCCGCATCCTGCAGGGCCACAAGATAGAGAAGCTGCCCGTGGTGGACAGCGATGGACGTCTGGTGGGTCTGGTGACCTATAAGGATATCACCAAGGCCAAGGATAAGCCCTTTGCCTGCAAGGATAAACTGGGCCGTCTGCGCGTGGCTGCCGGTGTTGGAGTCACCAACGACTCGATGGAGCGCGTGGATGCACTGGTAGAGGCCGGCGTGGACGCTGTGGTCATTGACACTGCTCACGGACACTCTAAGGGAGTGATCGGCGTGCTGAAGGCCGTGAAGGCCAAGTATCCTCATATAGATGTGGTGGTGGGCAACATCGCCACCGGTGAGGCCGCCCGCTATCTAGTGGAGAACGGTGCCGATGGCGTCAAGGTGGGCATCGGCCCGGGTTCGATCTGCACCACCCGCATCATCGCCGGCGTGGGTGTGCCCCAGTTGACTGCCGTATATGACGTGGCCAAAGCTCTGCAGGGCACCGGTGTGCCCCTGATAGCCGACGGCGGCATCAGATATTCGGGCGATATAGTGAAGGCTCTTGCCGCCGGTGCTTACTCGGTGATGCTCGGCGGTATGCTTGCCGGTGTGGAGGAGAGCCCCGGCGACACCATCATCTATAACGGAAGGAAATATAAGTCATATCGCGGCATGGGGTCGCTGGAGGCTATGGAGAAGGGCTCGAAAGACCGCTATTTCCAAGCCAACGAGACCGACGCCAAGAAGCTCGTGCCCGAGGGAATCGCAGCACGAGTGCCCTATAAGGGTAACCTCTATGAGGTGGTATATCAGATGCTTGGCGGCCTGCGTTCGGGCATGGGATATTGCGGGGCCAAGGATATCGAGGCGCTCCACTCGGCCAAGTTCACCCGTATCACCAACGCAGGTGTGGCCGAGAGNCANCCNCANGACGTGGCGATAACAAGCGAGGCTCCNAACTACAGCGCATCGAGCCGCTGAGTCGGGATCAACAGAACTGATAAATAAATTATAGTCGGCGCAGCGACTGCCGTGGATCAAAACGGCATCCGCTGTGCCGGCTTTTTCATGGAAAGCNGGCACGANGNNNGAGGAGACTATTTTTTGGCTTGTGGCGGCGGACCGGGCACAATAATAGGCGTGGCAAGGACGTTAAATATCTGTAACCGAAAAACTCATTTCATCTCTTATACAGTCAATGAAAAAGCATTTTCTGCCGGTTGCGCTGGTCGCCTCGGCGATACTGTGCGCCACCGCCGGGGTCGGTAAAGATGATCCTACGGTGATGACCGTGGCCGGCACTCCGGTGAGCCGGAGCGAATTTGAATACCTCTACAACAAAAATAACCGTCAGCAGGAGCAGCCCCAGAGCATGGAGGAGTATGCCGACATGTTCGTGGTCTACAAACTCAAGGTGGCTGATGCTGAGGCTGCCGGAATAGACACCACAGCATCTTTTCTCAAGGAGCTGGACGGATATTGCGCTGATCTCGAGGCTCCGTTTCTCGTAGACACCGTGCTGCGTGAGCAGCTGGTGGACGAGGCGTGGGCTCGCATGCAGACCATGCGCGATGTGAGCCATATCATGCTCCCGCTCGGCATCACGGAGGAGCTGAAGGCACAGCACCGTGAGCGGCTCGACTCTATCCGCAACCTCATCCTGAACGGCGCTGATTTTGCCGACCTCGCCCGCAGATTCTCGTCAGACCGTTCGGCAATGTCTAACGGCGGACATATGGGATATGCGGCTTCCGGACAGCTCCCCTATAAGTTCGAGCAGGCAGCTTGGGCAGTCCCTGTAGGGGCTATTTCGGAAGTGGTAGAGGATGCCCCCTTTGGCTATCACATTATCAAGGTGAATGAAGAGAAGCCTCATCCCGGCATGGTGAAGGCCCGACACATCCTCAAGTTGACTCAAGGACTGTCTCCCGAGGAGAAGGCNGTGAAAAAAGCTCAGATAGACTCGATATTCACCCTCATCACCAATGGCGGCAACTTTGCAAGCATAGCCATGAAGGAGAGCGANGANCCCGGGTCGGCCCGCAACGGNGGCGACCTTGGCAAGTTTGGCCCCGGCCAGATGGTGCGTGAGTTTGAGACTCAGGCATTCGGGCTCCCCGACGGTGGCATATCGTATCCTTTCGAGACTGCCTATGGCTATCACATCGTCCAGACGCTCGAGCATCTTCCTCTGGGCACGCTCGACGATAACCGCAACTCTATCTACAACGCTATGGCCCGCGATGAGCGTATCAACATGCCCCGCAACAAGCGCATGGGCGAGCTTCAGGCCAAATGGGGCATAGCCAAGAATGAGCAGGGGATCGAGGCTGTCAAGGAATCGCTGGCCGGTAAACGTGGCTCGGAGGCTTTTGGCCTCGTGGACGGGTCGACTGTGGTCATCACCTATCCCGGTGGTACGGTAACCGCTGCTGAGGTGATTGACGCTATACCTGCCCCTACACGTGAGAATGCCCCTAATCCGTGGGGTGCTTTCGAGCGTCAGCTGGCTCAGAGTCTCGAGGATGTGACAGTAAGCCGCGGCCGCATAGAGTTTGCCAAGGAGGATCCTGACTTCCGCAATCTCGTCAATGAGTATCGGGACGGCATACTCCTGTTTGAGATCTCCAATCGCAAGGTATGGGATCGGGCATCCAACGACACTCTGGCACAGAGAAAGATGTTTGAGGCCAACCGCGCGTCCTATACGTGGGACAAGCCCAGATTCAAGGGTGTTGTGGTGCTCGCTACCTCCGATTCGGTGGCCGCTGCTGCCAAAGATCTACTTGCCCGCGAAAAGGTGGCCAATGACTCTCTGGTCAAGACCCTCCGCGGAGCATTCGGACAGAATATCAAGGTGGAGAGGGTTCTCACCGCCAAGGGTGACAATGCCATTGTAGATGAGATAGCTTTCGGTGGGCCTAAGGCTGATCCNGTGGGCAAGTGGGCCNCTTGGTTCCCCTATGACTCCAAGGTGATAGATGCACCCGANGAGGCTGCCGATGTCAAGGCTGCNGTCACCACCGATCTGCAGCAGCAGCTCGAGGCCGAGTGGGTCAAGGATCTGCACAAGAAGTATAAGGTGAAGGTCGATAAGAAATTGCTTCGCCGAATGTCTGAGGAGCAGAAGTGAGTCTGCTGCATTAGTCACTTCTCTTTCTCGCTCGCACCGGGCGACCCGGATTTGACCGCCATGTCATTCACGTGATGTGGCGGCTCAATATCAGGGTCGGCCCGGTTCATGTTTATATACCTGCAGCTATCCATGAGCAGATGCCTCGTTTCCCTAATTGCAGAGGGGGTGTTAATATAGCGCTTCATAAAATTATCTACAGACGATCTCGNCGCATGCTATAATCNGCCATCCAAAGCATGAGCCGACGGCCGTAAGCGGCTGTTTTCTTAGCGTAATTTTTACAATAATCGCTTATGAAGGCCTGAAAAACGTTTATATTTCAGATATATGTGTTTGCTGATAGTCGGCTGATATACAGATGGTAAGTATTTATATTTGTTTTATATTGTTTATATAATCGCTCCAAGGTATTGCAGAGCAAGCGAAGTTGGGCTAATTTTGTATCGCCGACATAAAAAAGTCGATGGCAGACCTTCGGCTAAAGCANGCATTTATGAATTCAAATNGAAGNGACAGAGATTNATCATTACAACACTNCCGCANAGTAATCGTCAGGATTCTATTGATAGGTATAAGATTTAAGGTTATTAGATAGAATAGATTTTTGAGAAGTCTACAAAGTCGGAGAGCCCTCTTCGTGATGAAGAGGGCTCCGATGTGTTTATATGCCGATATGTGTTGGGGTTTGAAGATATGTTGATCAGTTCTTGGCACGCCAAGCCTCGTAGACCGGATAGAGCGCGGCGGGCGATGAACTGTACCAACCGTANCCGTTGCGACGCTCCGAGCCTATCTCCATCAGGGAGCGGACCGGCTTGCCGTCGCGGTCGCTCACGAAGGGAAGACAGTTGTCGAGATCATAGAATCGTGCCCAGAGAGGTTCGGAAGCAGTGGAATCGGGAGTCAACAATCGTTCGAGTTCTCCATTTACCATCACGGGGCCATATCTGAAGCCTGTGATTTTGTTTTCGTCATACCATTTCATGGCCCCGTTGACCGCCTCCTTGATGCGATCGTCCGGATTGGGTAGCGACATCAGCAGGGCTACGATCCCCGCAGACTCAGCAGAGCAGTAGGATGGCANCTCGTATGCACGNGCCGGNGCGGGCAGGAGGGTCACATGGTCATGTTGCTGACACCACACTGTCTTGCTGCCGTCAGGACCAATAATCTGTGTGGCGAGAATGCACTCTATTCCCTTGGCAAACGCGGNATCAATGCGTAGGGCNGTCTCTTTGTCGATCATGTCGGTGTANGGCCACACGGCTGATGAGACTTCGCGCAACAGATTGAGAGTGTTGACCATAGCACCGTCATTGTATGTGATATGCACTTGATAATCACGATTCTCGGGCCAGAACTGCGGCCAGCCACCGTTGGGGTATTGACCCGAGAGGAGGTACTCTATACCCCGTCTGAATGAATCGAGGTAGATCGTGTCGCCAGTGGCCTGATAGAGATTGGCAAGGAATGTCAGTGGCCGGGTGGTGGCATTGTTGTCTGTCGTAGAGTCATCACGATGCCATTTCTCGGCNATGACGCTGTCCATCTGAGCCTCTGTGAGGGGGGCTGCCATGTCAATATTTTTTGGCCACCCGCCNGTGCATCTCTGATAGGCCACTACCTGTCGGCCTATGCGGTCGGCGAGAGGTGTGCTGAAGAATGCCTTGTCGGTCTTCTTGAGCATGTCAGGACCTTTCCTTTTTGGCTCAGCATAGACACACCCAGCGATGAGGGATATTGCGGCAAAGATTGTCAGAAGTCTTAGGGAAATTTTCATGATATTACGTTTAGATTGTCTGAAGATTGTTGCATGGCGAGGATTGAGAGTCACTGCAAAGATATGGATTTTTGGCCTACCACTGAAATATTTCG
>WFLX010086454.1_pt1 | contig 11817 bp, 12 predicted proteins | sample 4967041 | NCBI WGS metagenome assembly WFLX01 (sample SAMN12857096, study PRJNA449069) | gut metagenome | isolation source: stool from male and female vole | host: Microtus ochrogaster | place: USA:Florida | collected 2017 | reverse complement strand
TATTTTCATTATCCAAGACTTTTTCCTCAACCTTTCGGGTTGTTTCTGACTCATTCTTTTTCACTATAGAGTTTTCTTCCCTGCTATCTTCAATAATCAACTCGCCACTGTTATCAACTGTATTTTTATTGTCTGCATCAGCAACTGCGCTCTCTGCAGTCTCATTCGGTGTTGAATGCTGCAAATATAGATTACGCAAGCCGACAACACCAGCTGCCATGAAAACAGCCACTAAGGCACACACCAGGATTATCGTTTTTGGTGAACCATCATTCTTCTCATTTCCGGCAAGCCATTGCGCTGCTTCAGCCATCATTATCCGTTTCTCCGGATTCTCATCGGCACATCGGGCCCGAAGTTTTCTAAAACGGGATTCAGGCAACAGCATTTCCAACAATTTCCCAAATGAATATACATCTGCCCGAGAATCCCCAACACAGGGTGTCTGCTGCTCCGGAGCACCGAAACTCTCAGTAGCGAGCGACTGCTTATATATCACCGAATCTTCGCTGTCTCCAAGTCCTATGTCGATTATCTTAGCTTCATCGCGACGTGTGACAAGTATATTGTCTGGCTTAAGGTCCCGGTGCGATAATCCTAATGAATGCATATACTGAAGCGAGTCTGCAATCTGCCGGGCAATCGCCACACGAATTTTCAGCGGCGGACGTTTCTCTTTCTTAAGATAAGTTTCAAGTGTGACTCCCTCCACATACTCCATCACAATCACCGGTCCTACCGAAGGATGCACCTCAAAGCCATATACCCCTGCCACTCCGGGATGATTGATCCTGAGTCCGAGGGAATACTCCTTGCGGAGACGCGCTGTCTCCTCAGGATGCAGACGCAATTCTTCAGGCAACCCCTTGAGAACAAACCGCCGTCCTTCCCTTACGGTAAGCCACAGCACATTTCTTGTACCCGTCTTAAACAATTCAAGGCTATCCGCGACAATAGAATGTTCTGCGGGCATTTCAATCGAATTTGGTATCATAGACTAAGACCCCGTCTTATAACAAAAACTCAATGCTTCAAAAACACTGCAAGACTCATGCATTGAAACTCTCACGATATTGCTTCGGTGTCATTCCCGTGTGGGTACGAAACAGGCGAGTGAAGTAGGAAAGATTGTCATATCCCAAGGAATATGCCACCTCCTTGGTCAGCATCGGTTCAGATGCAAGCATCAGCATCGCCTGGGTCATCTTACGCCCTATGATAAACTGTGTCGGCGTGCATCCCAATTCCTTCTTAAATAGCCGGATGAAATGATCCGGACTCATGTGAGCATCCCTTGCAAGCTCATCAACCCTGATAAGCTCTGCACTACGCTTCCTGATGCTCGCTATAGCATCGCGCACCCGCACATCTGTTGCCTGATATTTCGGAGTCGCATCACGCATAAACCTTGCCAGCAGCTGGTAGATGATTCCTGCCGACTCCATCCGGTCGTAGGCCGGACGCTGCCGGTTAAGCCTCACGCAGTCTATAAGGGAATGCTTGTTGTCGTAGATTCTCGGATCAGGCGCCTTCAGAGCCATCGATGAATTGCTCTCGCAAAGGGCCTCAAACAATCTCCTGTCCAGTTCCCTGCCCTCTATCCTAAACGGAAAGATATATTTGTCAATATCGCTTTCCGATGTGCCGTCTTCATAAACATGCACATAAAAATGGCGGAAGATTCCGTTGCAAGAATCGGAATGCCTGGTAAATGCCGGAATGATATACATATTTCCCGGGGTGAGCTGATGCTCCACACCCTCTATCGTGACAGAGGCAACTCCTTCCGTCACATAATATATACGCGTGAATGGACTGACAATATCCTTGAAGTTCCAGTCGGCATTGTGTGTGGCATGCCCCACGTTAAGCATCAATAGATCGTTCATAGTGCAAAATAAATGATTTCACTCAGAAAAACCAAATTTCAATTTATAATTTTATCGATTTTGTGCCATTATTTAATCGAAATTATGCACCGCCACTTGATGTAAAATCCTTAATTTTGCATTCACCAACACCGTTGAAAACGGAAAACTAAATACCCAACAATGGAATACAGACAAATCGGTAAAACCGGAATGAAAGTGTCGCAGCTAAGCTTCGGCGCGTCTTCACTTGGCGGTGTCTTCAGAAACATCGACGAAAGTGCTGCTATTGAAGCAGTGTATGCCGCTATCGAAGGAGGCATCAACTTCATCGACGTGTCTCCCTATTATGGCCACTACAAGGCTGAGACTGTGCTTGGAAAAGCTCTCCGCAACATCCCCCGGGAAAAATACTATCTCTCCACAAAAGTGGGACGCTACGGCAAAGACGGCGTGAACACTTGGGACTATTCCGGCGCCCGTGCCATCGAAAGTGTAAGCGAGAGCATGGAACGCCTCGGCATAGACTACATCGACCTCATCAACGTGCACGACATCGAGTTTGCCGACCTGCATCAGGTGGTGGATGAGACCCTTCCGGCGCTCGTATCGCTAAGAGACAAAGGCATCGTGGGACATGTAGGCATCACCGACCTGCAGCTCGAAAACCTGAAATGGGTAATCGAGCACTCACAGCCCGGAACCGTCGAGAGCATTCTCAATTTCTGCCACTACTGCCTTAATGATGACAAGCTGCTCGATTTCCTCCCATTCTNNGAGNAANANGNCATANGGGNGATAAATNCGNNGCCTCNCTCAANGGGACTNCTTTCCNGCCGTGGCGTANNCGACTGGCATCCGNCNCCGAAACCTCTCGTGGAAGCATGCCGAAAGGCAGCCGAGTATTGCCGGGAAGCGGGTTATCCGATAGAAAAACTTGCCGTGCAATATTCAATCGACAACCCGCGTATAGCCACCACGCTCTTCAGTTCCGCCAACCCAGACAACGTCCGGCGCAACATCTCCTACGTCGACGAGAAGGCACCTGCAGAACTCGTGGCCAAGGTGCGAGAAATCATCGGCTCACAACTCCGCGTTTCCTGGAGANATTCATAACCTAACGGTTAACGATTAATGATTAATGATNAACGATTAACGATCAACAATGACAATAATAGATTCTCATGCCCATCTGTGGCTGNAANAGNATGCCGAGTTGCCCGATGGAGGCCGTGTCAGGCAACTGCCGAACGGACGCGCTGACTTCTTCGGNNAGGAACNCCAGATGCTCCCGCCTTTCATGNNCGACGGCAGNAACAGTGCCGAAGTCTTTCTCTCAAACATNGATTATGCGCAGGTTGCGGCAGCTGTAGTAACCCAGGAATTCATCGATGGCAACCAGAATGCCTACCTCGAGGATGTACAGGCTCGTTTCCCCGACCGTTTCCTATGTTGCGGAATGTGCAACTATCTGCATCCGGGGCTCGCTAAACAGGCTGAGAATCTTATTTCCAAAGGATTCAGGGCTATAGCCATACCGGCCCACCGTCTCCCACTCGAAGAAGGCAACCGCTTATCGCTCAATTCAGACGAGATGCTCGATATGTTCCGCCTCATGGAAAGCAAAGGGATAATCCTTTCCATCACTCTTGCTCCGGGAGCTCTCCAAGTGGCTGAAATGGAAGATGTGATATCAGCTTGCCCCGACCTTAAGATTGCAATAGGCCATTTCGGAATGGTGACATGCGACAATTGGCTCGAACAGATCAAGCTTGCCCGACACAAGAATGTGATGATTGAATCCGGTGGAATCACATGGCTTTTCAATTCTGAATTCTATCCATTTAGAGGTGCCGTTGAAGCAATACGCAAAGCTGCCGACCTTGTAGGAATTGAAAAACTAATGTGGGGTTCAGACTACCCGCGCACCATCACCGCCATCACATATAGAATGAGCTACGACTTCATCCTGAAGTCTGATGTTCTTTCCGATGCCGAGAAACGTGCATTCCTCGGAGAGAATGCAAAAACATTCTACGGGTTCAAAAACCCTGTGGATCTCCCCTACATCAAAAACATGTCAGAATAATTTCACTTTCGCATGCGAAAGTTGAAGGTTATAACGTTGAAAAGTTGCAAGGCTGTAATTACCCCCTTAACACTTAACCACTTAAACAAATTAATATGAAGACCGTAATTATAGAAGGTGCTGAAAAAGTGGCTGTTGTCGACCGCCCGATGCCAGAAATCAGACCTAATGAGGTGCTCCTGAAAATCGGATATGTCGGTTTCTGTGGCTCTGACCTCAACACATATCTCGGCAAGAACCAACTTGCCATATCTCCTGTGGTGCCCGGACACGAAATTGGTGCGACTGTCGAGGAAATAGGCAGCGAAGTGCCTGCAGGACTCTTCTCAAAAGGGATGAGCGTGACCGTAAACCCGTACACAGCCTGTGGCAAATGCACATCTTGCCGTCAACGACGTCCCAACACATGCCGCGACAACCAGACTCTCGGTGTGCAGCGACATGGAGCCATGTCTGAATATTTCGCCGTACCTTGGGAGAAAGTTATCGCCGCTGAAGGTCTGAGTGTGAAGGATTGTGCCCTTATCGAGCCTATGAGTGTGGGCTTCCACGCTGTTTCGCGTGGTGGTGTCACCGACATCGACACTGTGATGGTCATAGGATGCGGAATGATCGGACTCGGTGCGATCGTGCGCGCTGCTCTCCGCGGGGCAAAAGTGATTGCGGTCGATATCGACGCAAAGAAACTTAACCTCGCAAAGCAACTCGGTGCCTCCTACGGGCTTGACTCCACTAAAGATGATTTCCACGACCAACTTATGGAAATCACCGGGGGCGACGGGCCGGATGTGGTTATAGAGGCTGTCGGTTCACCTTTCACCTACAACCTCGCAGTCGGAGAAGTGTCATTTGCCGGACGGGTGGTATGCATCGGCTACTCGGCTGCTCCCGTCACCTTCCAGACAAAGCTTTTCGTGCAGAAGGAACTCGACATACGCGGTTCACGCAATGCACTTCCGGAAGACTTCAAGGCAGTGAAGGAATACATGCTGCGTGGCACTTGTCCGGTAGACGACCTCATCTCCGCCATTGTGAAGCCTGAGGAGGCCGCTGATATCCTCGCATATTGGAATACGCACCGTGGCGATGTTTTCCGTATCTTAGTTAAATTCTGATCTCTATGCCACAAGGATATAAAGTAAAAAATTTTGGCCAGCCGACCAAACGCTATGTCCAGTCGCTGGCTATCTCCGACAACCCGGAGCTAATAGAATTGTATAAAGCTTGTCATTCACCCGAAGGCAACTGGAAGGAAGTGCGCGATGGAATCCGGGAGGTGGGGATACTGGAAATGGAAATCTACATCCATNGCAATATCCTTANAATGNTTGTCGAGACCCCTCTCGACTTCGANTGGGACNCTGCCATGGCTCGTCTCGCAACACTACCCCGTCAGGCTGAATGGGAAGCGCACGTGGCAAAATATCAAGGATGTGATCCTGATGCCACGTCCGATCAGAAATGGCAGCTAATGCAGCGTATCTTCTACCTCTACGAATAATCTACGAATCATCACATCGGCCATAGCGGCCGGCGCACTCTTCCTGCTGATAGCTGTGCGCCGGCCGCTGCCTGATTCAGAGCTATCAACGCTTCCTTGCATCTGTCATCCCATATAGCAGCCGACATCGGTATGATAACACCTACCCTGTCAGCCATCACACGGGCTACCAGATATTCGTGTATCTTCTCCCTGAGAAAGGAGAGAAGGGATGGAGCGAGTTCCGTATGAAAATCGAAATGCCAGCTGTCGGGTCGGCCAAGACTGTTGTCCGGCTCGACCGTACCGCTTTCATGTAATATACGGTGCAACGCAAGCCTGATTTCCGCCTCAGCTATGCCAAGGACTCTCCATACCCTCTCAATATTTCCAGCCTCACATATATCAGCCATCTCATGACGCCGGTGACAATCCAGCTCCGAATGGAGCTCTGATTCAAGCCACGCCGCACTTCGAAGGTCGTCGAGCACCTCATTCGATAATATTTCCATCTCTCTAAATCTTTATTGCAAAACTCAGACCACACCACCCCTCTTTGGCCTATTCCTCTTGCTTATTGACTCCCTCAACAGCTCAAGACTCGATTGGGTAAGCCGGGCATAGTCTTCTGTGTCAGCTTTGTTTGTGATCATAAACCACTCGGAAGTAGCGGCTGCCACTATAAACTGATGTATTGCCGACGCTATAGCATTAGTGGCAGCTGTGTTGAAGTTGCTTGGCATATATAGCACAAGGCTCTTGGCACCCGAATCAAGCGACAAAGTGTTTTGGCTCTCCACTTCCTCCACATCGAGCACCTCCGACAACTCGCTTTGAACCCGCGCAAATGCATTTCCTATACTGCGCATAATCTGATTGTTGTTCTCATCGTCATCATTTGCCTGCATCAGGGCCACCTGACGGTAGTTCTTTCCATCTCCTCTGCTTCTTCCCGTAAGAAATGTCTTGTTCTGGATATCATATACCAGTTCCTTGACATCTATTTTGATTGTAACTTGCATAATTATAATTATTTGTTTTAGGATATTCTCTGAGGTGCCTTGTGGTGATAAAGTATTCCTTGGAGCTTATTTCCATAATCATCGCGCTTGCAATACGATCCATCCGCTCTGTCGGGTGCGACAATCTCCTGCCACAATGCCAGCACATGGTGCGCCATCATGTTCAAGAATGTGATTTCAAGCATCTCGGTCTCTGTCTCCTCACTCGCACTAATTTTCAAGCTCAGTGCCTCATCAGTGTTGCTCGCTGACTTCAGGAATACTCGGCAAACGTCTATGGCATGCATTGCCGCCTCGTCGAACAATGACTGATAAAGATGTTTGTCTGCTTCCGACAGGGCAAGACGTGAATAGTCTTTTTCTTTTGGTGATCTTGTTCCCGTCCATTCCATCCTGCGTGCCACCTGACGAAAAACAGCCTCCCGCGTGATAATTACTGTTGTTTCCATAAATCTATATATAAAATTAAATAATAATCAGTTACGAAAACTTAACGATATATTTAAACCAAGCATCTTGAATAATCTTAAGACGATAGCTTAAAAGAATATTTGACTGCAAAATTATCTTCTGCCGACCGGCCGCTACCCTTATCCTACAAAATACCCTGCATTAGCATAACCCAAATTTCACTTTTACAATTTTTAACTAAATTTATTTTAATATATGCATTGCTATATATTATCTTTGCATGCAGAATTTATATTATGCATTATTTATATTATGAAGAAAAAAGGAAGCTCTTGCGATTTCCGCCACCGTCGTGCAGCCGAACTACGTGCTGCATTCTTTAGTCAGGATTTATATTCCACTTGCGACGAAGTAATGAAGAAAACCGTTAAAACTCCATCGTCAAGGTTCTGGGTAGAGCCCGAACGAGCGCGCGATGTCATTTCCAGGTTTGAGAAAGACCCCGACTCTTTAACCCGGATGTATCCTGAAAAACAGCGTATGTATCGCGCCCTGTATGAAAAATACAAAGCCCTGCATCTCAAAAATCCCTCGGAGTCGAAAATTAACTGCGTGACTATGGCCATCTACTCAGGTGCCCCGGAATTTTTCCTTTCTCCTGCCACCGCACGCTCAATTCTCTATCAATAAATCACCCCATGCAAATCCCATTGCTTCCCAAAGACAAAGAGGCAAACGATTTCACCTGCCAAGACGGAGAAATCGAAATGAGCTGCATTATTTCCGGCTCAGGCTTCATCTCTTTGCCTTCCGGCCAACCATCTTTACCCGACGGTATTCCATCAGCTGTACTGACTCTGACACCAGAGGCAACATACCCAACAGCAAACATCCGTGTCCCTCTGCAGGAGGGAGACGCCGAAAAGGCACGTCTCATGCTCAGCGGGGAAATTTCACGAGTTGATCCCGAGTCTGCTGAAAGAATCCTTCAAAGAGTGCTTGAGAAATGTGCCGGCACACTCCTTGACCTATCCTCCGACTTCCGGCGCCAAGGGATGTTTATACTACCATTCCGGGTATTCACACTGACAATATCGCCCGACGGTAATCTTACATTTCCATCTCCTCAGGCAATAGCACTCCCTGTAGATTTCCCTCCACACCCTGAGATAACAGCAAGTTCTGTCACCTCCGACTGCCTGACCCTTGCCCTGAGATTTCCGGTAAAGCCACATAGGCTTCATGCTTATCTCTCAGGGGGGCAAACGGAAGGATATTCATTGCGGACATTCATCAGCTACCCTTTGTATATACCTGATCCAAAAGAGATAAAGGGATCCATCGGAAGTGTCCGCAGCGCTGCAGGAGGCAACGCCACAGGCATAAGATTTGCATTTCTATCCACATCAGCGGTAAAAGCTTCCGTGGCTGCACCGGAGAATTATTATGAATTCGTAGGAAATCAGCGCACCGGTTATCGCATATCTTCAAAGAGCATCGGCATGCCCGACTATTCCATATACTATTCACAATTCGGATCTATACCGGAATTCTCCAAAAACTCCATGATAGTTCCCGGTCAAGATTTAGCAGAAAACATTGATCCTCTCGACTGGATAGCAGACTGGATAAAATCAGGGGAAAGTTACCTGCCGTCGTCACTTCCCTACATCTATCGATTCAGACAATCCGACGAACTCAATTCTGATGGATCGTGTTTTCCGGAAGGAATAGACAAAGAAAGCATCCTCACCATTGCGCAAGACCTCGGGATGAACAGTCTGCTGCTCACGCGTCCCATGGCATTTGCCCCCGACAAAAAGTCAAGGCGGAATATGTCGCCTTCAGCAATACGGTCGCTAAACATCCAGGGGTTGCCCGATTCACCCTGCCACGCAATCCTCTACGGCTCCTGCGACTGTCGCCACTGGCATGCGCTATGCAGTTTCAACCCTCATATCAGGCGAACTATTCTAACCCCACCACGCCTATGGCATCGTCTGCTTCTTCTCGGATCCCATACTTTTCCTCCGCTCTCATTGATAGTAGATCTTAGAACCCCAAAAACTTATAACTTATAATTAATCATTTATCATTAATCATTAATCATTAATCGTTTATCATTAATCGTTTATCATTTATAATTAATCATTTATAATGACCCTTATAGATTCCATCCTCGAGGAAGACGCAAGGCGCACAAAAGCACTCACTACACCATACGACCCTGTTTCCGGAGCCATGAGCCCCGGAAATCGTTTTCCTATAACAATTCCGGAACTCGAGCCACCCACCATTCATATTCCTGCATCTATGCAAGCTTTGCCTGAAGTAAAGGCACTTATGGCACAGAAATCCTTGACAGAGGTCTTCCCCGGCTCCCTTGAGAACGCCCGTCGTCGTTGGTTTGAGCTCAGATGCCGCTTCGACTTCCCTTTCTGGGCATATAAGTGCATAAGGATTAAGCAAAAGACCGGAGGCTCACTCGATGTGCCATTCCGTCTAAACTCCCCTCAGCGTAAGCTGATCGGAGAGTTCGAGAAGATGCGGGAGGCAGATATGCCTATCCGAATAGTGCTTCTTAAGGCAAGGCAGTGGGGTGGATCCACAGCCACTCAGATCTACATGCTTTGGATTCAGCTTATGCGTCGCAAAGGTTTTAACTCATTGATAGTAGGCCATCAGCACTCAAGCACCGAAGAAGTTATCGACATGGCTAAAACCGCACTCGACGGCTATCCGCGCTCCATGCTCGCCGACGACACACCTATGCCCGAAAAAGAAAAAATATACATAAGGAGCGGACTAAGCAGATGCATCATAAAGATTCCCCGTCGTAACTTCCGTATAAAGGCGGGCAGCGCAGAGCGCCCCGATTCAAGCCGTGGCGGAGACTATGCGCTCGTGCATCTCACCGAAGTCGGACTATGGAAAAAGACTCTGGGCAAAAGCCCCGAAGACATTATCCGCGCAGCAACGTCCGGAGTGTTGCTTAAGCCGGAGACTANGANTGNAATGGAATNTACCGCAAATNGAGTGGGAACTTCCTGCATAAGGAATATGANGCGGCTAAGAGAGGATCTTCTCTCTATCATCCGGTATTTGTGCCGTGGTATGAGATTGAACAATACTCCATTCCGGTTGCCGACCGCAGGGCAATGGCGGAGAGAATTGTAAAAAATCGGTATTCAGAATTCTCACCCGACGATCGGCTACCAACAGGTGAATATATATGGGAGCTGTGGGAATCCGGAGCCCGGCTCGATGCGATAAATTGGTACGAGACCACACGGAGCGGCTACAACAATCCTGATCAGATGCTATCTGAATATCCGAGCAACGATATAGAGGCATTCGTCAATAGCGGCGCACATGTCTTCAACCGGAAGAAAGCCCTCGAACTCAAGAAACGTTGCATGCCACCGCGCTATAGCGGGGAACTGACCGGGAAAGCAGACTATGGAGAGAGGGCACTCGAAGCCATATCATTTGAACCCGAACCCAACGGAAGATTCAAGATCTGGGATATGCCAGATGTGGATGCTGCAGGAAAAAGCATGATGATGCATGACCGTTATCTTGTGGTTGTAGATGTGGGCGGACGGAGCATTAAGGCTGACTGGAGCGTGATTGCGGTCTTCGACCGTATAAGGATGCTCGGATGCGAGGGACCTTCTTTGGCTGCCCAATGGAGGGGCCATTGCGACATGGATCAGTTGGCATGGCTGTCTGCAAGAATCGCCAAATGGTATGGCGAAGCTCTGCTTGTGATCGAGTCGAACACCCTCGAGACCCGGGATCCCGACCGATACGTCGATGGCGATCAGTCAGGATTCATCCTCAACCAGCTTCGTGACAGCTATCCAAATCTTTATGCAAGGCGCCGAAGTCCTGAAGACATTATCGAGGGACGCCCACACAAATACGGATTCCACACCAACGCAAGCACAAAGCCAATGGTTATTTCAAATCTCGTCAGGGTAGTAAGGGAAGGCTTATATATCGAGCGAGACGAAGAGTGCATCAATGAATATCTCACGTATGAGCGGCGGCCCAACGGCAGCTACGGCGCTGTAACCGGCAAGCACGACGACATGCTAATGACCCGGGCCATCGGCCTCCACATCTGTCTCAACGAGATGCCGCTTCCCACCAGACGCGATGCAATCCGCCGCCCACAACTCCGCCAGGCTCACCAGCCACCCTACTTCTAACCCCGCTCCCTACACTGAAACCACCTGCGTCCAAATCCACTTATAGCCTCCAATAGTTACAGGAATACCTTGCGCATCGGAATATTTAACTAAGCATTAACATAATTACACTAATATTAGCACGTAGCCAGACGTTTTTAATATGATTCCGTTCAGGAACAGAGCAATGAATAATTGTCTAAATTTTGGGTTATATACATTAGTTATTTCTATCGCAGTCCCCGCGTCGTGACGTGGGGGCGAGAAAGTCCGGACGTCGTGATGACGCTCGGACTTCTTTTTTAGACCCCGTCTCATAAAAAATGGGGCCTTATTCCAAATGCAAAAATTTGCTCCTTTGCAAATTTTTTACTTACTTTGCATCATGGATAAATATATTGTGAGCGCACGCAAATACCGTCCCGCAACTTTAAAGACCGTTTACGGGCAAAAAGCTCTGACTTCAACGGTGAAAAATGCCATTGCNTCCGACCGCCTCGCTCAGGCCTACCTTTTCTGTGGCCCCAGAGGTGTCGGGAAGACATCGTGCGCACGAATCTTTGCTAAGACTATCAACTGCCTCAATCCTACTCCCGATGGCGAGGCTTGCTGCGAATGTGAGAACTGCAAGGCAATCGAACAAGGCAACTCTATGAATGTAGTGGAACTCGATGCCGCTTCAAACAACAGCGTCGACGATATCCGCGAAATTACCGACCAGGTGCAGACTCCTCCACAGAATGGTAAATACCGT
>WFLX010030549.1_pt1 | contig 11821 bp, 11 predicted proteins | sample 4967041 | NCBI WGS metagenome assembly WFLX01 (sample SAMN12857096, study PRJNA449069) | gut metagenome | isolation source: stool from male and female vole | host: Microtus ochrogaster | place: USA:Florida | collected 2017 | reverse complement strand
TGCCCGCATTGATATGGCTTCCCCCAATATCAATATGAGGGATCCCGTGATTTACCGCGTGGCACATATGTCTCATCACAATACAGGCGATGAGTGGTGTANTTNNCCCATGTATGNNTTTGCACATCCCATAGNGGATGCCATCGAGGNAGTGACCCATTCTATCTGTNCNCTGGNATTTGAGGANCACAGACCTCTTTATAATTGGGTGGTANNGGAATTGGAATACCCTCACNCNCCTAAACAGATTGAGTNTGCAAAGCTTTATCTGACCAATGTGGTGACGGGAAAGCGCTACATCAAGAAATTGGTGGAAGAGGGCATAGTGGACGGCTGGGATGACCCCAGGCTTGTGTCTATTGCAGCGCTTCGGCGCAGGGGCTTTACGCCGGAGTCCATAAAGCGTTTTGTGGAGCTGTGCGGCGTGTCCAAGAGTAATGCCTCCACGGATTATGCAATGCTTGAGTATTGTATCAGGGAGGATCTTAAGATAAAAAAGCCCCGCATGATGGCAGTGCTTGATCCGGTGAAGCTGATAGTTGACAATTATCCCGAGGGACAGGTGGAATATCTGGAAGTTCCCAACAATCTGGAAAATGAGAGTCTGGGAAGCCGCAAGGTTCCTTTTAGCAGGGAGCTTTATATTGAGAGGGAGGACTTCATGGAGGAGCCGCCCAAAAAGTATTTCCGAATGTTTCCCGGCAATGAAGTGCGTCTGATGAATGCTTATTTTGTCACTTGTACGGGATGTGTGAAGGATGAAAGCGGCAGAGTGACGGAGATTCATTGTACTTATGATCCGGCATCTTACGGCGGGAACAGCCCGGATGGCAGAAAGGTGAAGGGTACCATTCATTGGGTATCGGCAGCAGAGGCAGTAGGGGCTGAGGTAAGGCTGTACGAGAACATTATCGATGAGGAGAAGGGCGTATACAATGAGGACGGAAGTCTGAATTTAAATCCNAATTCTCTTACNGTATTGAAAGACTGCCGTCTGGAGCCTGCACTTGCGGGGNCAAAGGCTTATGNCAGCTTTCAGTTTGTACGNCAGNGATTTTTCTGTGTGGACTACAAANAAAGCGGGCTTGTGTTCAACAGAATCGTATCTTTAAAGAGTTCTTATGTATTGCCAAAGGCGGAATAGTATCTGGGGATTTAATTGCAAAATTATAGTCATAATTGAAATCGACATAAGGTGCAACATAAAATAATATGGACAGAAAAGAGGAGACAAAGAATGGCAGGATTGTTAGATGGATTGGCAGGATTAGGGCTTAATAATCTGGCGAGAGTAGAGGTTTTTGAAAAAGAAGAGAAAGCGGATGCTGCGGCTGTTAAGGAGACAAAGACTCCGGAAGCTTTGGAGAAGGAATTTCTTTATGAAAAGAATATGCGCTGTCCGGTATGCGATGATAGTTTTAATGTCAAAATTATGAAGACGGGCAAGGCAAAGCTTGTGGGAACGGATTTTGACCTCCGTCCCAGATATGAAGGGATTGATGTGGTAAAATATGATGCCATCCTTTGTCCTCACTGCGGATATGCGGCTCTGACCAGATATTTTGACCATATCAGCATCGGGCCGGCGAAACTGATTCGGGAAAATATCAGCAAAAATGTGCAGCTGCATGTTTATAATGATGAAATTTATACATATGAGGAGGCTATGGAGCGTTATACCCTCTGTCTGGCAAATGCAGTGGTGAAGCGCGCCAGAAACAGTGAGAAAGCTTATATCTGCTTAAAGAGCGCATGGCTTTGCAGAGGTTATGCGGAGTATCTGGAAGCAAAGGGAGAGGGACAAAGTTCCAAATATAAGGAATTGAAGGAGCAGGAGGAAGTGTACCTTCAGAATGCTTATGACGGATTTAAGGAAGCCTGTCTTTCGGAATTATTCCCCATGTGTGGTATGGATGAGGTGACAGTGGATTATCTGATGGCAGAGCTTGCCGCTCATTTGAAAAAATATGATGAGGCTAATAAGCTGCTTAGTGGGATTCTTACCTCTCACAATGCAAATCCCCGCATTAAAGATAAGGCAAGGGATTTGAAAGACCGCATTGTTGAGGAAAAGAAGAAACAGGGTTGAGGGTAGATTTGCCCAAAAGATTCGGAGGGATAGAATCGGAAAATGTATGACATGACCATACAGCTGCAGACGGATGGCGGAAAATGTCTGTACTTGCAGATTTATGAACATATCAGACAGGAAATCAGGGAGGGGAAGCTTCTTGCTGGCGAGAGGCTTCCCTCTACCCGTTCTCTGGCAGAATATTTGCAGGTGGCGAGAAGCACGGTGGATTATGCCTATGACCAGTTGCTCAGTGAGGGATATATTGAGGCAGTTCCTTACAAGGGATATTTTGTATGTCCCATCGAAGAGCTTCTTCATCTGGAAGAAAACGGAAGTCTTAANACAGGAANCGTCGCTTGNCCGNAGAAAAAAAAAGAGNANAGGAAATATGCCTATGATTTTTCCNCCCACGGAATTGATATGTCGGGATTTCCTTTTGGGGTCTGGAAAAAGATTACCAAAAATATTTTAAATGACGGAAACAGTGAACTTTTTGCCNTGGGGGAATCCCAGGGAGATTATGATTTGCGTTGTACTATCGGCAGATATCTTCATTCCTCAAGGGGAGTGAATTGTACACCGNAACAGATTGTCATAGGCGCCGGAAACGATTACCTTCTGATGCTGCTTCAGCAGATATTTGGAATGCATATGCATATCGCCATGGAAAATCTGACATATAAGAGAGCCTACCGCATTTTTCAGGCTTTGGGCTACCGGATTGTCACTGCAGAGTCGGATAAAAGCGGAATGCAGGTTGCAGGATTGGAGAATGAGGATGCTTGTGCTGCTTATGTGATGCCCTCCCATCAATTTCCTACGGGAGCTGTGATGCCTGTGGGAAGAAGAAATGAACTTCTGCGATGGGCGGCAAGGGGAGAAGAACGCTACATTATCGAGGATGATTATGACAGTGAATTCCGTTATCGAGGAAAGCCCATTCCCTCCCTGCAAGCTTCGGACAAACACGGAAAAGTGATTTATATCGGTACCTTTTCCAAGGCGATTGCACCGGCAATCCGCATCGGCTATATGGTACTGCCCCTGCCGTTACTAGCGCGCTACCGCAGGGAGTGCTCTTTTTATTCCTGTACGGTGTCCCGTATTGACCAGCGGATTTTGAATGAATTTATCAGGGACGGTTATTTTGAGAGGCATTTGAATAAGATGCGCAAGCTTTACCGGACAAAACATGATTTGCTGTTGGAGTGCCTGCAGGATTTGGAAGGAAGCTTTGTAGTATCAGGCGAAGATGCAGGGTTGCATCTTCTGCTGACGGCAAGGAATCCGGCATGGTCGGAAGAGGAATTGATTCAAGGGGCAGCCAGGGCGGATGTAAAGGTTTACGGACTTTCGGATAGTCTGGTGGACTTAAGTCCAACAAAGGCTACGGTGCTTTTANGATNTNGAGGANNTGGTGANAGGGAGATTATAGAAGGAANAAAGNGATTAACGGAAGTCTGGAGAGATTTTTGAACAAAAAATTTTCCAAAGCTGTAAAGCTACAACTTTGGAAAATCTGAATTGGTGAAAGTATCAAACTGATTAAACTAAATCCTCCGCATCATCAAACAGGGGCTCAGTACTCTCCTCTGTGCGGGTTTCCATGGGGGCAGACTCTTCATCGGGATCTCCCTCATCGAAAAAGTCTTCCACGGTTTCTTCCGTCTTGTTCTGTACACTCTGGACAACGGCTACTGCTTTTTCTGCCAGAGGAGTGAAAGTCTCCTTGACATTTGAAGCAACCTCAGAAACTTTTCCCGCAACCTCAGAGATCTTTTCGGAGAGATTTACGGAGAAATTTGTGGAGACACGCTCGGTATTTGGCTCGGTATTCGGTGCTGTCTCGGGGGTCAGTGGAACATAATTGCGGGAAACATCGGAAGACGCTCCTGTGTCCTCACTGAAAAAGTTGTCGTAATCGTCNTCATCCTCGTNNAAGGAAGNCTCANTTTCCCTTCTTTTGCNTGNAGNAGTNNANGGCGGCTNCAACAGTGCCCACTGCTGCAGTAAAGAGCAGGAACTTGCCAAGTTTGTTTGCCATGGGGTTACTCCTTTCGTTCATACCTACTTAAGTATTTTGGTACAATTTGTTATATAAGTATATTAATACTATTTTATGAAAATGAAAAGAGAAATATTCATAAATTTTTTGAAAAATCTTGCAATATGTGTTACACTTAATACCATGGCACCATTTGTCAGGGCGGTGCGGCAGGATTGCAAGAGCTGGATGCGGTTATACTTGCGGAAGATGGGGTTATTGGCAGCAGTACTGCAGGCAAAAGCCTGCGGTATGCGGGGGTGTAAGAATGAACGGTAAGTTTTTTGATCTGAAAAAAGAAAAACAGGACAGAATGATCAATGCAGCGTTGAAGGTGTTTGCGCTTAATGGTTACCGTCATGCCAGCACGGATGATATGGTGCGGGAAGCTGCCATCAGCAAGGGACTTTTATTTCATTATTTCGGAAGTAAATTGGGAGTGTATACCTTTGTATATGACTACAGTGTAAGATATATGACTTTGGAATTAGGTACTGTGGTTGACCCTAAAGAAACAGATTTATTCGAACTCATGAAGCAGACAGAGGAAGCCAAAATGCATGCCATGAGGGGCTATCCCTATATGCAGCAGTTTTTAAACCGCAGTATGGTGGAGAATGTGAATGAAGCTTTGTTAGCCATTGCGGAGAAGAGAGAACTGTTAAATGCGGCATATGATGAAGTGTTTAAGCAGGTGAGGCAGGAGCGTCTGCCCAAAGGCACGGATGTGTATAAGCTTCGCAAGATGCTGGAATTTACAGCCAATGGGTTAATGTCGGAACGGTTTTATGACGCTTCCTTTCAGCCGGAGATGCTGTATGAGGAAATTGTGGCTTATCTGGATATGATGAAAAGACTCACTAGTTCATGAGATTTGGCAATTATCAAGGAGTAGATGAACATGTCTTTGCAGGGAGAGACGAGAGAAAAGACAAGAATAAACATACAGGAACCCAAGCATTATCGGGTGATCATGCATAATGATGATTTTACCTCCATGGAATTTGTGGTGGAGATTTTGATAGATATTTTTCATAAGGATGTAACAGAGGCGCAGCGCTTGATGCTGATGGTGCATGAAATCGGCAAGGCAGCAGTGGGAGCGTACCCATATGATATTGCGGTTACAAAGGTTCAGGCAGCTACTAAAAGAGCGAAAGAGGAGAATTTCCCCTTCCGGATGACTGTTGAGGAGGCGTGACCATGCATGTATCGGGTGAAGTGGCAGAAATCATAAACACAGTGTTTACTTTGGCTAAAAGTGAACATTTTCCTTTTGTGACACCGGAATTAGCGCTGTATGTGATTTGTAAAAACAAAGCATTTGCCGCAGCGTTTGGAAATTGTAACGGAAAAGTAAAGAAGTTGGAAAATGACTTAAGGTCATATCTGGATGAATATATGGAACCGGAAGCTGAGGATTTAGAGGACATTCCGGAACTTTCACAGGGAATGGGCGATGTGCTGGCATATGCGTGGCAAGCCGCCCAGAACAGCGGAAAGCCTGTGGTGGAGCTCCCCCATATTATACATGCAATGTATGGGCTAGAGGAAAGCTATGCCGTTTACTACATGCGTGCGCAAGGTGTGGAACAGGCACAGCTGTTACAGGAAATGACTATCATTTATGAAGAAATCTCCTGTGAAAGCGATGCAGATAAGAGGAGCATCGGCGGGAAAAATAAGAATCGGCGAAGAAGCGCTGTTTCCGAAGCAGATGACAGGTGGGAAAATGCTGCGGAGGATGAAGAAGAGGATGCAGATGTATTGGGAAGCTTTTGGAGGCAGTATGCATCCTGCTTAAATGATGAATTGGAAGGGGTTAATCCACTGATTGGGCGGGAGCAGGAGCTGGAGAGAACCATGCAGATACTCTGCCGCAAGGAGAAAAACAATCCTCTGCATATAGGGGAGCCGGGAGTGGGAAAGACGGCAATTGCTTATGGCCTTGCAAAATTATTAAATGAAAACCGGGTTCCTGAGCCTTTGTCGGGGGCAAAGATTTTTTCTTTGGATTTGGGCAGCCTGCTGGCAGGCACGCAATACAGAGGTGACTTTGAGAAACGCTTTAAAAGGGTAATGGACAGCATTAGCTGTGAGGAAAAGCCCATTATTTATATTGATGAAATCCATAATATTGTAGGCGCAGGCGCAGTAAATGGCGGAGCCTTTGACATTTCCAACATGCTCAAGCCCTATCTGGCAGCAGGGCATATTCGGTTCATCGGTGCAACTACCTATGATGAGTACAAAAAACATTTTGAGAAAAGCAAGAGTCTGGTCAGGCGGTTTCAAAATATTGATATTAAAGAACCAAGTATTCCGGATGCCGTACAGATTTTGGAAGGTCTGAAAAAGACTTATGAAAAATTCCACAATGTCGCTTATGCAAAAGGTGTGCTGGAATATGCGGCCAGGATGAGCGCAAAGTATATAAACGAGCGCTATCTGCCAGATAAAGCCATTGATTTGATAGATGAGGCGGGGGCTTACCGCCGCATGCATCCTCTGAATCAAAAGCGTCAGTGGGTGGGAAAAGAGCTGATTGATGAAATCTTGGCAAAGACTTGCAACATTCCAAAACAGACAGTGGAAAGGGATGAAACGAAAGTCCTCGCAACATTGGAGGAACGCCTGCAAAGCCGTGTTTATGGTCAGAACGAGGCAATTGCTCAGGTAGTCAATGCTGTGAAATTTTCCAGAGCCGGACTGTTGGAGGAAGGAAAACCTCTGGCAAGTCTGTTGTTTGTAGGGCCAACCGGAGTGGGAAAGACGGAAATAGCCCGCAGTCTTGCGGAAGAATTAGGCGTTAAGCTGATTCGGTTTGACATGAGCGAATATGAAGAAAAACACACTGTGGCAAAGCTGATAGGCGCCCCTGCAGGATATGTGGGATATGAGGAGGGAGGACTTCTCACGGAGGAAATCCGCAAGAATCCCCATGCAGTTCTTTTGCTGGATGAGATTGAAAAGGCACACTCAGATATCTACAACATTCTCCTGCAGGTGATGGACTATGCGACATTGACGGATAATCAAGGCAGGAAAGCCGATTTCAGAAATGTAATCATTATCATGACTTCAAATGCTGGTGCAAGCCGGATTGGAAAGCCCGGAATCGGTTTTGGCGGGCAGGATGTGAAGGCAGATGTCATTCTGGAGGAGGTAAAGAGGATTTTCCAGCCTGAGTTTCGCAATCGCTTGAATAAAATTGTAGTGTTCCACAGTATGAATGAGGAGATGGCAGAGCAGATTGTTGAAAAGAAGCTGGGCGAACTAGGGAAGATGCTTTTGCAGAAAAATGTAGAGATGTCTGCTGACATGAAGGCCAAAAAGCTGATAAAAAAGAAAGGAATCAGCACGGAATTTGGCGCAAGAGAGATAGAGCGGGTGATACAGGGGGACATCAAGCCTCTGTTAGTAGATGAAATTTTGTTCGGGGCACTTAAGAAGGGAGGAAAGTGTCGTCTGAGCGTTTTGGATGACAGGTTTCAGATTAGCTTCCCCGCCGAAAAAAAGAGAAAGAGGTAACCCGATGCCTGTTTATCGGTTAGATGAAAAAGAAATATTTTTTCCAAACCCGACATTGGCATGCGAGGATGGACTGCTGGCAATTGGGGGAGATTTGAGCGTGGAGCGCCTGCTGCTGGCATACACACATGGGATTTTTCCGTGGTTTTCTCCCGGAGAGGAAATTTTATGGTGGTGTCCCAAGGAGCGTTTTGTAATCTTTCCAAAAGAGATACACATATCACATTCCATGAAGAAATATATGAAGAAGCATGAACTGCGCATTGTGTTAAACAGAGATTTTGCGGATACCATGCATCGGTGCCGGATGAAAAGAGAATTTAATGAAGGTACTTGGATTTCAGATGAGATGGAAGAGGCATACCGCTGTCTTCATGAAACGGGTTATGCTGTCAGCGTGGAAATATTTGAAGACGGCGTGCTTTCCGGGGGACTATATGGGGTTATCATAGGAAGGTGCTTTTTTGGCGAGAGCATGTTTTCTGAAAAGGAAAATGGTTCAAAGATGGCGTTAATCGCCTTTGCCCAACTGTTAGAGCAGAAAGAGTTTTTGTTTATTGACTGTCAGTTTCATACAGAACATTTGGAAAGTATGGGGGGCAGATTTATTTCATGGGAGGAATATGACGGGATGTTGAAGGCAGGAACGGAGTATCTGTTTGGGTAGAGGGGTGATTTCCGATTAGGTATTTTGCAGAGCAATTTGCCCTTCACTATTTACATCAGAACTTCTTGACTTAATTCCTAGGATAGCTACCTGCTATCATCTCCGCTAGGCAAAGTTCGAAAAAACTTCGGGTTCCGCTCGGCTCGTAGCAATAAAAAATCGGGGTGACAGGATTCGAACCTGCGACCTCCTGGTCCCAAACCAGGCGCTCTAGCCAAGCTGAGCCACACCCCGCTATGCATTCTTATCAATGCTCAAATATTATATCCCATTAGCTCTATACCTGTCAAGAAATTTATCATCTTAATGTACCTCTATAGCTGGGAACGGAGATTTTTAGGAAAGAAAAAGATCCATGATTATTAGGTATACGATAGTCTGCAATTTGAAAGCATCAATATATGCATTGGTCGGAGAATTCGGAGAGGGATATATGTATTTATCTTATCTTTTGGGAGGAAAAGTAGATTTTGGTGATTTAAAAATATATATTAATGGCAGTGAAATAAGAAAGCAGGATTTGAAATTAATTAGTTGGAATCTTGAATCGATGGAAGAAAGGAGAAAAATACTTTGAATTTGACATATGCGCAAAAAAATGGAAAACTTGTTCATGTATCTGAAGTAGAAAACGGTNTAAAATGTGGTTGTGTATGCCNTGCATGTGGAGAAGTTTTAATTGNAAGAAAAGGTAATAAANTTGCGCACCATTTTGCACACAAGAGCACCATTGAATNCCAATATGGATATCAAACTTCTTTGCATATGGTAGCTAAAAAAATAATTTCTGAATATAGAAGAATAAGTGTACCTGAGCTTTCTTTAAAGTTTCCAGAAATTTATAAGGAAGAATTAATCGAAAAAGAAAGAATTTTGAATGTATCAGAAGTTGTCTTAGAAAAGAAAGTAAATGATATTATTCCAGATATTATATTATTAACAGATATAGGGCAAATCATTGTAGAAATTTATGTGACCCATGAGGTGGATTCAGAAAAGAAAAAGAAAATTAAGCGATTGGGGATTCCTGCTATTGAAATTAACCTGAGTGAATTTGAAAGGAATATATGCGAGGAAGATTTGCGGGAAATACTCATTGATAAGAATGATTCCAAAAAATGGATATATAATGGCAAAAGAGAGGAAACATATAAGAAATTCTTACAAGTATCTGATGCGAAAATAATGGTAACTAGAAGCTATGCATTTCATGTGGAGGATTGCCCAATAAAGAAAAGAATGTGGAAACAAAAAGCATATGCAAATTTTTGTGATGACTGTTTATACTGTGATTACCTTATAGGCAAGACAAAAGATGGAGGCATTTTATGCTCGGGAAGAGAGCGTATTGCACATGTATGTGATTTTAGTATACCTAAAGAGGAGAGAATAAAGAACTCTAACGAAAAAAGAGAAGAGGAATTCTATGATTCAGTAGGGTTAGGAGTTTGTCCCCAATGTGGAAATAGTTTAGTTATACGAAACGGAAAATATGGTGAATTTTTTGGGTGTAGTAATTATCCTCATTGTAGGTTTACTTTTAATTATGGAAATAAAAATGTATATGAATAGTAGTATGTTCAAATTATTACTCAAAGGCACAAAAACATTGACACCAAATATGACACCACATATAATGAATGTAGGGGGAATTTTTCATGTCAAGGTGGGATAAACTGTTATCAAAAATCTGCTCACTTTCAAAAGACATACGTTTTGATGAATTGAGAAATGTATTGGAAAGCTGCGGATATGAGATGCATGAGCCAAGAGGCGGCAGTAGTCATTGCACATTTCGGAAAGCAGGATGTCAGCCGATTACAATACCAAGACATGAACCTATTAAGCGAGTCTATGTAGAGATGGTAAAGCAGATTGTCGAAAATGAGGTAGATAACGATGAAGACATTAAATGAGTATATGGCGCTTCCCTATAAAATGGAGATTGTAGAGGATAAGGAAGAAGGTGGTTTTGTTGTGTCATTCCCGGATCTTCCCGGGTGTATTACTTGTGGCGAAACGATAGAGAGTGCAGTTGCGAATGCCAGAGATGCAAAAAAAGCCTGGCTGGAAGCAGCGCTGGAAGAGGGAATTATCATTCACGAACCGGATAGCATAGATGATTATTCGGGGCAATTTAAACTTCGAATTCCCAAGAGTCTGCATCGTCTTCTGGCAGAACATTCCAAAAAGGAAGGTATCAGTATGAACCAATATTGCTTATATTTGCTCTCAAGAAATGATGCAGCGTATATGAAGTAAGAAGGTATAATTTTTAGCAGCAAAAGCCTCAGAGTCGCGGCCTCTGGGGCTTTTTGATTCAAAAACCGAGAAGAAAGATGCAAAAATGATGCATTGGTGTTTTATAATAGGCATAATGACAGAAAATCCTGCGATATGGACAGAGGAGGAGAGTTCCGTGAAAACACAAATGCAAACGAAAATGGCAGTTCTTTTTTGCATAAGTATATTAGCAGTGACATTGGGCGGCTGCAAAAGCCTTGGAGATATGGCGGCGGGAAGCGTCGCTAGTGTTGGAACCGAGGACAGAAAAATAGCAAATAAAGGCATAGGAGCAAATGAGGAATGGAGTCTGATATGCGGCTTAAGCGATGAAGCAATTGGATTATCGCTGGGAGAGGTCTGTGATTGGGCATTAGAGGATTATGACCGGATATTTAAATGTTTCAACAGGGCAGTAACTTCCTATGGCATACCCAAGGAAGAAGCGCAGGCAATGCTTCAAAAGCTTATGGACAGCGAAATACTTGACAGACCCAACAGATTTCTTACAGGAATGGTTTTCAATGATTACGATGGGAATGGTCAGAGGGACATGCTTGTGTGCCTGTACCTAGATGCAGCAAATAAGAATTATTATCAGAATGGCGGTCTTTNTCTTTTTATGAATGAGGAAGCCCCCTGCTTGATACGCGATGATTTTTGCTGTTACTATAAGGGGGATATTGTGGGTGACTTTGGAGCGGATATCGACCATGACGGAAATACGGAAATTGTCTTTTGTGTGAGGGGAATGGATAAAGAGGACAGCCAGACATTCGTGATAAAGTATGGGAGTAAGGGAAGACGGATTCTGCTTCNAAGTAATACGATTTCTGAACGTGGCTGTGATGTCAGAATAAGCAGGGATGAGAATTTGGAAGAGGGAATGTATGATATCTATTGCAGATATTTTAACGAAAAAGTGACTCTAAAAGTGGAGGATGAGAGCATTACGGAGCTCAGAGACTATGGCGGTTCTTATGAGATGCTTGCAATGACAGAATATCAGGGAGAGGAGTATCTTACCGCATATCAGTCTATTTATATTGGTGAAAGCAAAGTGGGAGATGCCGTGTTTTTGTTTGATTGGGATGAAAAGGGAGCCCTATATATCAAAGACTGGTATGTGGAGGACGGAGATAAAAAGCGGTATGAGCCCTTTGGTATGATTCAAAAAGGCACCNTTGCTGTCCGGGATATACNTNATGAAAATGAAAACAGA
>WFLX010312770.1_pt1 | contig 11824 bp, 7 predicted proteins | sample 4967041 | NCBI WGS metagenome assembly WFLX01 (sample SAMN12857096, study PRJNA449069) | gut metagenome | isolation source: stool from male and female vole | host: Microtus ochrogaster | place: USA:Florida | collected 2017 | reverse complement strand
ATACGCTCGGTCAAGGCTTGGTTGTAGGCTATAAAAACTGCTTTTTTCATTTTTCGAGTCATTGGTCGGGGAAAGTCTCCCTTGCCGGGAGGCCTTCCCCGAAGTTACATTATTGCGTTACCTGCGGAAGTTCCTTGGGATCGAAGCCCTGCATGAACGTATATATCTTGGAAATCGATTTCTGCTTGTTGCGGTTTCCGCTCTTGTTGGTGGCGGCATAGATGGCGGGCACGATAATCATCGTGATCAGGGTGGAGAAAATCATACCGCCGATAACCGCCACGCCCATAGGACGCCATGTTTCCGCGCCGTCGCCTTGGCTGAGCGCCATAGGCACCATACCCAGGATAGTGGTGAGCGAGGTCATCAATACCGGGCGCAGACGCGAGCGGCAGGCCTGAGCGATGGCTTCGTAGAGCGGCAGGCCGCGTTCACGCAACAGGTTGATGAAGTCGATGAGCACGATACCGTTCTTGGTAACGATACCCACCAGCAATACCGCACCCAAGGCCGCCACGATACTCAAGGAAGTATTGGTCAGCAGCAAGGCGAGGATTACCCCGGTGAAGGCGAAAGGAATGGCCATCATGATGATGAACGGCATCTTGAAGCTTTCGAATTGGGCGGCCATCACCACATACACCAACATAAGCGAGAGCAGGAGCAGCATCGTGAGCGAACTGAAAGATTCCTGCTGGTCTTCGTAACTACCGCCAAGGTAGAACGAAACATCTCCGGGAACATCTTCGATTTGGTCGATGATCTGCTGGGCGTCTTTGGCGATCTGTCCGAGCGAGACCCCGGCGGCGGGCGCGATGCTCACCTTGAGGTAACGCTGCTTGCTCTTTCTTTCGATGTTAGGTGGCGAATAGTATTCACGGATGGAACCGAGTTCCTTCAAGCGGATCTTCTGACCGTTTCCGTCCGGAATCAGGAAGTTTTCGATATCGGTGATCGAAGAACGGTATTTCTCGTCCAGACGCACGATGATGTCGTATTCTTCGCCGTCTTCCTTGAATTTGCTGTTTCGTAAACCATACACACGGTTACGCAGGTACATGCCCACTTGCGAGGTGGTGAGGTTGTGCCGGGCCAGTTTGTCCTGGTCGAGAAGAATCTGCAGTTCCGACTTGTCATCGTCGCGGCTTATCTTCACGTCGCCCACACCGGGAATTTCCAATGCCTGGCGCGAGATATATTGCGCCAAGGCACTGGTGATGTTGAAGTCGTGGCCGGTAATTTCCACATCCACGGTGTTGCTGCTGCCGCCGAAACCGCCCGAAGAGGACGAAACGGTATATTCCAGCACATCGGGAAAACTCTTCAGGATGCCGCGGATCTGGTCGGCTATCTGGAATACGCTGCGGTCGCGGTCTTTCCTTTCCACGGTACGGATACGCATGTTGAGGATATTGGTTCCCGTGGAGTTCATCAGGGAGGCGAAAGAAGCCTCTTCCTCGCTACCGTAGGAGAGGTTCATNANNGTGATTTCNGGAACNTTGGCGCGGATGNCGGAGTCTATCTGCAAGGCCACGCGCTTGGTNTCTTCCACCCGTTGCCCCGACTGCATCTTCACGTAGGCGGACAGCGAGTTTTGGTCATTCTGCGGCATGAAGTCGGTCTTGACGAACTTTATAAGGTACATCGAACCGAAAAAGAGCGCGAACATGGAGCAGATCGTTACGGTCTTGTGGCGGAGCACCCAATGGATGATCTTTTCGTAGAAAGCGTCCAGTTTGTCGAGAGCGCGGGAAGACATCGCGTAGAACGAATATTTCTTCATTTTCGCCTTGTCCTGTATCTTGAGCAACTGTGAGCAGAGCATGGGCGTAAGCGAGATGGCGGTTGCCGTGGAGGTGCAGACGGTGATGCAGACGATCCAGCCCAACTGCTTGAACAGGATACCCGTCATACCGGTAACCAAGGTAAGGGGGAAGAACACGGCCACGGTAACGAGCGTGGTGACGATAACCGAAAGCCATACTTCGTTCGTGCCGTATTTGGCGGCTTCCCGGGGGCGGCTTCCGCGGTCGATATGCTTGGTTACGTTTTCAAGCACCACGATGGCGTCATCCACCACCATACCGATGGCGATGGAGAGCGAAGACAACGAAATCACGTTCAACGACTCGCCGGTGGCGAACAGGTAGATGAAAGCCACGATAAGCGAGATGGGGATGGTGAGGGCCACGATGAAGGTGGCGCGCCACCGGCCCAGGAAAAGGAATACCACCAATACCACGAACAACAAGGCGTAGAGCAAGGTTTCCTGCAGGTTGTTGATGGATTTGATGATAAAGTCGGAGTTATCCACGATAATCTGGAAGTGGATGTCCGCCGGCATTTCCTTNTTGGCTATTTCCAACTGCTTNTTGGCTTCCTTGGCCACCGCCACGGCGTTGGCNTCGGTCTGCTTGGTGATGAGCAGCACCCCGCCGTCCCCGCGGTTGATGAGCTGTTCCAGCGTGATGTCCTTGATCGTGTCGCGCACCGTCGCCACATCGTGCAGGTAGATGGTACGGTCGTTGAGCGTTCCCAGAACGATGTCCTTGATCTGTTCGCTTTCGTCAAATTCGCCTTCCACACGCAGGCTGTAGTCCATCATCCCGATTTTGACGCTGCCGGAAGCCATATCCTGGTTTTCCGCCAGAATCTTGTTGCCTATCTGTTCCACGGTAAGGTGGTAGGAATCCAGTTTGTTCGGGTCAAGATCCACGTAAACCACACGTTCAGGCGCGCCGGCAAGGGTTACCGAGGCCACGCCATCCACACGGTTGAGTCGGTTGATCAGTTTGTCTTCGATAATCTTGTCAAGCCCTGAATAGGATTCTTTGGCGGTTACGGCATACATCAGGATAGGCATCATGGAGGTGTTGAACCGCATGATGGTAGGCCGGTCGATGTCATCGGGCAGTTTCTGCATGGACTTATCCACCGCGTCGCGCACGTCGTTGGAGGCTTCGTCCAGGTTCACTTCCCATTCGAATTCCAGGCTGATTACCGCCAGGTTATCGTACGAAGTGGAGGTGATTTCCTTCAGGTCATCCACCGAGTTGAGTTGGTCTTCCAGTATCTTGGTTACGTTTTCCTCGATATCGGCGGCGTTGGCGCCCGGATAGGTGGCCATTACCGTAATGTAAGGCGGATCCATCTTAGGATACTGATCCACCGGAAGGTTCAAATACGAAGCAATCCCCAGGACCAGGATGGCGGCGAAAATCATCAAGGTCGAGATGGGTTTGTTTACGGCTGTTGTGAATATACTCATGTTTGTTGCTCTTTAAAGGATGAAAGGAACTAACGGAGGATTTCCAACGGCGAACCGTCGATAAGGCGGNCTTGACCCACTACCACGAGTTCATCGCCGTCCTGAATATCGGGACTGATGATTTCCAATTGGTCATCGAAACGTTTGCCGATGTTGACGCTGATACGTTTGGCCTTGCCGTTGCGGTTCACGAAAGCATAGCGGTCGTTGGAGCCCTGCATCTTGAGGATGGCGATGGCAGGCGCCACCACGGCTTCGCTCTGGCTTACAGCGAATTCGAGCGTGGCGAACATGCCCGGCCTCAGTTCTTCCTTGGCGTTGGGAATCTGCACTTCCACCGAGAAGGTGCGGGAAGCGGGGTCGATGGTGGGATAGACGATCTTTACCTTGCCGTCGAACACGCGGTCAGGAAAGATGGCGCATCGGAGCGCCACCTGCATGCCTTCCTTCACCTGCAGGAAGTATTGTTCGGAAAGGTTCACGTAAGCTTTGAGCGGATTGATTTTTTCCAAGGCGATGATNGAGGGTTTGGATGCNCCGCCGAAAGCCCCGCCGGTGTACATTTCACCGTCTTCGAAGTATTTGCCCGTGATGATGCCGTCGAAAGGNGCCACCATGCGCGTGTTTTCNCGCTGGAACTCCAGATTGGTCTTGGNTACCTGNTATTGGGTAACGGCCTGGTCGTATGCCTGCTGGCTGATACTGTTGGTCTNCTTNAGTTTTACGGCACGGTTGTATTCGGTCTTGATGTTCTCGAACTGAGCCTCNGTCTGGNGCAACTGCGTCTTGTCCATTTCCACCANNAGCTGGCCTTTCTTTACCCGGTCNCCNACTTCCACGTAGATTTTCTGGATACGTCCGGCGATGGCAGGNGCNTAGAACACCTGTTCNTCGGCCTGNAGGTTGGCGGCATAGTCCAGCGTGCGGGCTATNTTNGTTTTTTCCAGNTTCTGCACTTTAACAGGAATGCGTGTTTCTTCTTGTTGTTGCTCGGTCTGTTCGTTTTTCTTCGAGCCGCAGGAAGTCAGGATGGCCAAAGCGGCGATTCCCAACAGAGTTTTCTTTATCATGATGCTTTAAATTTTTCGGGTGATTGAATAGGTCTGTTTACGGAAGTTCGTTGTAAAGCTTGAGCAGTTCCGTCTGCGCCTTCAATAAGTCGAGACAGGCGGAGGTAAAGTTGTTGGCCGCCCCCAGATAGTTGTTGTTGGCNTGCGTCAGGTCAAGGCTCGAAATGGCGCCCACTTCGAATTTGGCCTGATAATGNCCCAACACGCTTTTGGCAACTTCCATATTGTCTTTCTGNAACTTGAAGTTTTCNGTNGCGTTCTGGAGATTGTATTTGTATTGGGCTTCCTGCAGGTGCAGCTGGTCTTCCAACAGGCTTTTGTTGAGCCGTGTCTGTTGCAGGCTTATCTTGGCCTGGCTGATTTTCGAGCTACGGGAAAGACCTCCGAAGATAGGCACGTTGAGACTTACGGTAGCGGTATGCGGAAAATTCATGAAACCGCCCTTGATGATCTGGTATTGGTAGTTGTAGCCCGCGCTGAGCGTGGGAACGCAAGCCATATATGCGGAAGTGAGCGATTTCTGCTGTATCTTTTCCTGGGTCAGTGTGGCTTGGTAGCTGAGGTTTTCATTTACGTCCAGATCCTTGAACGCCCATTCGGAGAACACTTCCACGTTGAGGAAACGTTCGAGAGGCTCNGTAAGCACCAAAGGCGTGCCGGCCTTGACNCCGAGCTGGATNCGGAGCAGGTTGTAGTTCACNTCCACCGTGCGTTCCATGGCGAGTTTGGAGTTGTTCAACTGGCCCACGGTAATGCGGAGTTGATCCACATCGCTGATTTCCANGGCTCCGGCATCGTACATGTTTTGGGTATGCTTCAGGATTTCCTGCATGTTCTTGAGATTCTCATCCAAGATGTTCAGCAGGTGTTCGCAAACCAGAATGGTGTAGTACGAATTATATACCGTGCTCTTTATNTCCAGAGANCTGATGTCGGTCTGCTGTTCGGCCANCTTGCGGGCNATCTTGGANGTCTGGATCCCCACGATCCACTGTCCGCTGAAGTTCCACTGCACGGNGGCGACCAGNTTCAGGTTGTCGTCCATGGTGATTTTGCCGGGCATATTGCCTAACGACATTTNCTGGTTGAAGTAAGTGGANTAGCCAAGGCTTCCGTTGATTTGGGGGATGCCCGCCGAAGCGGCTTCCATTACCTTTTTCTTATATAGCGCGATATCCAACTGGGATGCCTGCAGGCTTTTGTTGTGTTCGAGCGCGAAATCAACGGCATCCTCCAGACTCAGGTGCAGGGGAGTGTCGGTGGCTTCCTCCGGAACGGTTTGGTCGGAGCGCTGTTCCTGCGCACGCGATAACGGCGATAACGACCACAAGCCTATCGTTATCAAACCGAGAATGAGGGTTCTTCTTTTCATCTTCTGTTTATTGGAAATTTCGGTTTATATTCTTTTCTTGAACCTGTCGAGTTCTTCGATGCCCTTTGGCGTCGCCACGCTGCGGATAACGTTTTCCGTAACGGTATAAACGATGTCCTTGAGCGGAAATTTGAGTTCGTCCCGCTTTTCAGGGTCGCGGAGAATGCAGAACTGTTCGCACAGAAGCCAAATCTGCATTTCCGAATCGATGTCTTTCCGAAAGATGCCTTCCGCCTGTCCTTTCTGGAGCACCATCGAGTAGAATTTCTGGATAAAGCTTTCAAAGTGTCTGGCCACCTTATCGAATACTACAGGATGATATTTCTTGAGGTCGAACATATTGGCGGGCAATAAGCCTTGCTGCACCTGCAAAAAGTGTTCCACCGTTCCGAAAAGAATCTGGATCGCGGATACGGGTTGGATNTTTTTCTTGATGGCCTCGAAGTCGAAATCCTGGTGCCGCATCATGAAGACCGCTTCCACCANNTGCTCTTTGTTNTCAAAGTATTGGTANAGCGTTTTNTTGNATATGTTCAGATGNCGGCAGATGTCGTCCATCGAGNTGCTGCGCAATCCGTATTTGAGGAACAGATCCGAGATCTGTTCAAGCATCTGCGGGTTAGGCGGCAGTGAATCTTTTCTTTCGGTACTCATGACACAAGGAAACGTTTTTTTTTTGAATCGTTTCCGCGGGCAAAGGTAGGGTTTTCTTTGGAAATGCAAAATTTTTTTTGCAGCGGATGCCGCAGGGGGGTGTTACTTTTTGGGTCTTGCCCAAAAAAGTAACCAAAAAAGGCACATTAGAATAACCTGGCCTACGGAGGTGGCAGCCGGCATGTGCCTTCACGGGCAGTTCCTGTGCCCGTAAAGGCGCGTCCGTCGCTGCGGTCGGTGCCTCCGGCGGTTTTATTAGTGCAAGTCGCTACGCTCTTGCACGGGGGCGCCTTCGGCGGTTGAAATTGGTGCCTCCGGCGGTTGTTTAGCGCAAGGCGCTTCGCTGCCGCACGGGTGGGCGCCTTCGGCGAGGGTGCGTACGACCTCAGGAACTGTCCGTGAAGGTACATGATAGGTTTGTGCTTCGTGGATTGGCAATAATAATGTACCTTTGTCTTTTAGGCTCGGGGTAGCCTGAGAATTCCATTCCCGTAAGCGAAAACCTTTGAAAATTTAGAATCAAATGTTTGAAAGTCTTTCCGATAAACTCGACAGGGCGTTTAAGGTCCTTAAAGGACAGGGCAAGATTACCGAAATCAACGTGGCGGAAACCTTGAAAGAGGTTCGCAAAGCCCTTTTGGATGCCGATGTCAACTATAAGATAGCCAAGCAATTTACCGATACGGTAAAAGAAAAGGCCTTGGGTCGCAACGTGCTCACCGCCGTTTCTCCGAGCCAGATGATGGTCAAGATCGTCCATGACGAACTTACCGAACTGATGGGCAGCAAGGAATCCGAGCTTAACCTGCAGATAAACCCCACCGTTATCCTTATGGCGGGGCTTCAAGGTTCGGGTAAGACCACGCACTCCGCCAAACTGGCCTATTACCTCAAGCATAAGAAAGGAAAGAAGCCCCTTTTGGTCGCGGCCGACGTATATCGACCCGCCGCCATCGATCAGTTGGAAACCTTGGGCGGTCAGATAGAGGTGCCTGTTTTCGCGCAGCGCGAAGAGAAAGACCCCGTGAAGATTGCCCGTCAGGCGGTTCGCTACGCCAAAGAAAACGCCTTTAATGTAGTGATTGTGGATACGGCGGGCCGTTTGGCGGTGGATGCGGAGATGATGGACGAGATAGGCCGTATCAAAGATGAGGTGAAACCGCAGGAAACCCTGTTCGTGGTGGATGCCATGACCGGGCAGGATGCCGTCAACACCGCCAAGGCCTTTTACGACAAACTGCAATACCAAGGGGTGATCCTTACCAAACTGGACGGCGATACCCGGGGCGGTGCCGCGCTTACGATACGATCGGTGGTGCAGGTTCCCGTAAAATTCGTGGGGATAGGCGAGAAGATGGAAGCCCTGGATGTGTTCTATCCCTCCCGTATGGCGGACCGCATCTTGGGCATGGGCGACATCGTTTCGTTGGTGGAAAGGGCGCAGGAACAGTACGATGAGGAAGAAGCCCGCAAGCTGCAGAAGAAAATCCGCAACAACGATTTCGACTTCAACGACTTCTATTCGCAAATCCAGCAGATAAAGAAGATGGGGAACATGAAAGACCTCATGGGCATGATTCCCGGCATGGGCAAGGCACTCAAGGACGTGGAAATCAAAGACGATGCCTTCAAGCCCATCGAAGCCATGATACAGTCCATGACCCCTTATGAACGATCCCATCCGCAGGTGCTGGACTCTTCGCGCCGCAACCGCATAGCCCGGGGCAGCGGCACTTCGATTGCCGAGGTGAACAAGATGATAAAGCAGCTCGAGGAAACCAAGAAGATGATGCGCGCCGTTTCCAAGCCGGGCATGATGCAGGCCATGCGCAACATGAAAAGAGCCAGAAGATAATCCGAATACAAAAGCCTATACATACATGAAACTGATAGACGGAAAAACAATCAGCGAGGAAATCAAGAAGGAGATAGCCTCCGAAGTGGCTTCCTTGATCGACAAAGGTTACCGCGCCCCGCACATGGCCGCCATCCTGGTGGGGCATGACGGCGCGAGCGAAACCTATATCGCCAGCAAGGAAAGGAACTGCCGCGCGGTAGGGATGACCTCTTCCCTGTNCCGTTACGAGGAAAATATTTCCGAAAAGGAACTCCTGGAAGTGATCTCTTTCCTGAACCAGGACGAGGAAGTGGACGGATTCATCATCCAGTTGCCGCTTCCCAAGCATATCAATGTTGACCGCGTTATCGCCGCCGTGGATCCCGACAAGGACATTGACGGATTCCACCCGGTCAATATGGGACGGTTGGCCTTGGGCGAAGACGCCTTTGTTCCCGCCACTCCTTGCGGCATCATGGAACTGCTCAAACGCGCCGGCATTGAAACGGTGGGCAAGAAATGCGTGGTGCTGGGGCGCAGCAATATCGTGGGAACGCCCATGGCCTTGCTTATGAGCCGCAANAATCCCCATGCCAACGCCACGGTGACCATCTGCCACAGCAAGACCCAAAACCTTAAGGAAGAAGCCTTGCAGGCGGATATTCTGGTGGCGGCGCTCGGCAAGCCCGGTTTCGTTACCGCCGATATGGTTAAGGAAGGCGCGGTGGTGGTCGATGTGGGNATCCACCGTATCGAAGACAGCGGCAAGCCGAGCGGCTACCGCATTGTGGGCGATGTCGATTACGACAAGGTGGCTCCCAAGTGCGGCGCCATTACGCCTGTTCCGGGTGGCGTAGGGCCGATGACGATTGCGGCTTTGCTCATGAACACAATGAAATCTTACAAGAAAAGAGTAAAAATTCAATAAAACTGCAATACCATGACCTTGATAAAATCTATTTCCGGCATACGGGGAACTATCGGNGGCAAGGAATCCGAGAATCTCACGCCTTTGGATATCGTTAGATTCACTTGCGCTTTTGCCCGTCTCATCCAGGAAAAGAACGCCTCCAAGAAAGGAAGGATCCGCATCGTGGTAGGGCGGGACGGCCGTCTTTCGGGGCAGATGGTGAACCATCTTGTGCANGGTGCGTTGATGGGCATGGGGGTGGATGTGATCGACNTGCTGACCACCACCACGCCCACCACCGAAATNGCGGTAAAGTACCACAAGGCTCATGGCGGCATCATCATCACCGCNAGCCATAATCCTATGGAATGGAACGCCCTCAAGCTGTTGAACGAAAAAGGCGAGTTCATCGATGCCGAAGAAGGCGCACAGGTGGTCAAGATGGCCGAAAAGGGAGGCATCNCTTTCNCTCCGGTAGATAAGTTGGGGCGTTTCCTCTTTTTCGATGAATCCGATGTGGACCGCCATATCCAAAGCGTGCTCGACCTCAAGCTGGTGGATGTGCAAGCCATCAAGGCCGCCAAACTGAACGTGGTGGTGGATGGGGTGAACTCCACGGGGGCGGTGGTGATTCCGCTTTTGCTCAAACGCTTGGGCGTAAAGGCGGTTCATGCCATGAATAACGATTCGATGGGTCGATTCGCGCATAATCCCGAACCGCTTCCGGCCAACCTGCAGGACCTCTCGGCCAAGGTGAAGAAATACAAGGCGCATCTGGGCATTGCCGTTGACCCGGATGTGGACCGGCTGGCATTCGTTTGNCAGGACGGCAGTATGTTCGGCGAAGAATATACCTTGGTGGCGGCGGCCGATTACGTGTTGCAGCACAAGAAAGGCGCGGCCGTATCCAACCTCTCTTCCACACGGGCGTTGCGCGATGTGGCGGAGAAGTATGGCTGCCGGTATGTTTCCGCGCCGGTGGGCGAAGTGAACGTGGTGGAAAAGATGAAGAAGGAAAAGGCCGTTATCGGCGGCGAAGGCAACGGGGGCGTTATCTATCCCGAACTGCACTACGGGCGCGATGCCTTTGTGGGCGTGGCTTTGGTGCTGAGCGCGTTCGCCCGTAAACTGAACGCCGACAGATCGTTTACGATGACCGCCTACCGCGATTCATTCCCCGCTTACGTGATCGCCAAAAAACGGGTGGAAGTCAAAGCCGGCATGGATGTGGACAAGATTCTGGCGCAGGTAAAGAAAAACCATGCCAAAGAAAAGATGAATACCGAAGACGGCATCCGCATCGATTTTGAAAAGACAAGGGAATGGGTGCAGTTGCGCAAGTCGAATACCGAACCGATTGTACGCGTGTATGCCGAAAGCGTTTCGGCCGTCAAGGCGGAAGCCTTGGCCAAACGCTTTACCGACGAGATTGCCGCCTGTATGAAGCCGGCATCCAAAACGGCGGCGAAGCCTGCGGGCAAGACGGTGTGCCGGAAAAAATAAGACCATAAAAAACTAGAAATATGAAAACCATCGAACAAGCCGATTTCAAGGGCAAGAAAGTGTTGGTGCGCTGCGATTTCAACGTGCCGCTCAAAAACGGAACGATTTCCGACGATACCCGTATCCGGGAGTGTCTGCCTACCATCCACAAACTGTTGGCCGATGGCGCGGCGGTAATCCTTATGTCGCACTTGGGACGTCCTGCCGGAACGGGCTTTGAGGCCGAATTCAGCTTGACACCCGTGGCCAAGCATCTGGAAAAACTGCTGGAACGTTCCGTGGTCTTTCCGGGCGATGCCTTTACGCAGGTAACGGTGGATGCCGCCAAGGCCTTGCAACCGGGGCAGGTGATGTTGCTCGAAAACCTGCGTTTCATCAAGGGTGAAACCAAGGGAGACGAGGAGTTCGCGCGTTATCTGGCCTCGTTGGGCAACGCCTATGTGAACGACGCTTTCGGCGCGGCGCACCGCAGCCATTCCTCCACGGCGGTCATCGCCAAGTTCTTTCCCGAAAGCAAGTATTTCGGCTTGTTGATGGCGCACGAAATCGAGAACCTCGAGAAACTCCTGCACCATGCCGAACATCCGTTTACGGCGGTTATCGGCGGAGCCAAGGTGTCGAGCAAGATAGACGTATTGAAGAATCTGGCCGACAAGGTGGATAACCTCATTATCGGCGGCGGTATGGCCTATACGTTTGTAAAGGCCATGGGCGGCAGGATCGGCACTTCGTTGGTGGAAGACGACAAGCTCGAAACGGCACGTGAAATCTTGGAAACCTTCAAGCAGAAGGGCGTGCGTCTGCTCTTGCCTTCCGATACGCTTTGCGCCGACCGTTTCGACAACGACGCCGACCGCAAGACCGTGCCGACCGATGCCATTCCCGACGGCTGGATGGGCATGGATATAGGCGCGGAAACCATCGCCGCCTACGAAGCGGTGTTGAACGAATCCCGCTCGGTGCTTTGGAACGGGCCGCTCGGTGTGTTTGAAATGGAAAATTTCAGCAACGGAACGCTGCAGATAGGGCGTTGCATCGGAAAGGTTACGGAACGCGGAGGATATACAGCGGTGGGCGGCGGTGATTCGGTGGCTGCCGTGAACCGTCTGGGATTGAACAAGGGCATTTCGTATATCTCCACCGGCGGCGGAGCGATGCTGGAATATCTTGAAGGCAAGAAACTGCCCGGAGTGGAAGCTATCTTGAACTA
>WFLX010060446.1_pt1 | contig 11824 bp, 5 predicted proteins | sample 4967041 | NCBI WGS metagenome assembly WFLX01 (sample SAMN12857096, study PRJNA449069) | gut metagenome | isolation source: stool from male and female vole | host: Microtus ochrogaster | place: USA:Florida | collected 2017 | reverse complement strand
AGACCCAAATCGGATTGGGTCTTGACCTCAAAGGCGGTATGAACGTAATTCTTGAGATTTCAGTACCTGATGTTATAGAGGTACTCGCCGACCACAAGACAGATCCGGCATTTGTGAAATCAATGAAAGAAGCCAAGAAAGAGGAAGAGACAAGCCAAAGCGACTTCATATCACTCTTTATCAAGGCTTATCAGAAAAACGCCCCTGGGCACCGTCTTGCCGAGATCTTTGCAACCCAACAGCTTAAAGGTAAGGTTAGCACTCAAAGCACCGACAAGGAGGTTGAGGCTGCTCTCCGCTCTGAAGTACAGTCAGCTATCGACAACTCTTACAACGTTGTCAGAAACCGTATAGACAAATTCGGTGTCGTTCAGCCCAACATCCAGAAGCTGGAAGGTCAGGAAGGCCGTCTGATGGTGGAGATGCCGGGTGTACGCGAGCCGGAGCGTGTGCGCAAACTGCNTCAGGGCNCAGCCAANCNTNAGTTNTGGGAGACCTACAACGCATCTGATGTTATACCGTATCTCGTACAACTCGACTCACGTCTGGCCAACGATGCTAAAGCGGACGAAACAAAAGCCGACACAGCAAAGGTTGACGCTGACGCAAAAGCCGCAACAGTTGCAGACAATGCAGCGGCAGACACCGCCAAGAAAGAAGCTGCTCCTAAGTTCGAGTTAAAGAATAAAGAGAGTCAAACNGCACAGGCAGAGAAAGCAGNTGCAAAGAATGCTGACNCACAACTGGCACAAGCCAAGAAGCAACNCCCATTGCTTGCCTTGCTGCAAGTAGTACAAGGTCAGAGCCTTTCTACTGTAGGCTACGCTCATGAGCGTGACACTGCAGAGATAGACAAGCTCATTTACGGCGAAGATGCAGAGAGAATTATCCCGTCTGACGTTCGCCTTCTTTGGAGTGCCAAGGCTGTTGAGGGCACAAAGAACATCTTTGAGCTCCACGCTTTGAAAGTAACATCTTCCAGTGGCCGTGCTCCTTTGGAGGGAGACGTAGTGGTTGACGCCAAAGATGAGTTTGACAACTTCGGCCGTCCATGCGTTTCTATGTCAATGAACAATAAGGGTGCGCGTCTGTGGGCACAGCTTACCAAGCAGAATGTCGGCAAGGCTATCGCCATAGTACTTGACGGTGTTGTTTATTCCGCACCACGTGTAAACGGCGAAATCACCGGCGGCAACTCTCAAATCTCCGGTAACTTCACCATAGAGGACACCAAAGATCTTGCCAATACATTGAAATCCGGCCGTATGCCGGCTCCTGCCCGTATCGTACAGGAGGAGGTTGTAGGTCCTACCCTCGGTGCACAGTCAATCCAGCAGGGTATCATCTCATTCGTCATAGCTTTCGTGCTGCTGATGATATACATGGTATTGATGTACGACCTCATACCGGGTATGATGGCAAACATTGCGTTGGTAGTGAACCTGTTCTTCACCCTCGGCATACTAACGTCGTTCCAAGCAGCTCTTACCATGTCAGGTATAGCCGGTATGGTATTGTGTCTCGGTACGGCACTGGACGCCAACGCGCTTCCCTACGAGCGGATCAAGGAGGAACAGAAGCGGGGTTTTGGCATAAAGCAGGATCTTGCGGCAGGCTACAGCAACGCCTTCTCAGCTATCTTCGACTCCAACCTCACCTCAATCATCACCGGTGTCATCCTTTACGTATTCGGCACAGGCCCTATCCGCGGCTTCGCCACAACATGGATTATAGGTATTGTCTGCTCATTCTTCACCGCAGTATTCCTGACCCGTATTGTTTACGAGAACCGTCTTAACAAGGACAAGTGGCTCAACCAGAACTTTACGACCCGCTTCTCACGCAATCTGCTACAGAACACCGATGTGAAGTTCATGTCAATGTACAAGAAGACATTCACTGTCATAGCTGTACTCTTCGTGATATTCATTGCCAGCTTTGTTGTGCGTGGCCTCTCCAAGAGCATTGACTTCACCGGTGGCCGCAACTATGTCGTAGCATTCGAGAAAGCGGTACAGCCTGAGGAAATCCGTGTCGTACTCGACAAGACATTCCCTGAAGCAACAACAACAGCCATAGCACTCGGCACTGACAACAAGACCATCCGTGTATCTACCAACTACAAGATAGAGTCTAATGATCCGGACGTTGACGATGAGGCAGAGACCATACTCTACAATTCATTGAAGAAAGCCGGTCTTGTAAACCAAAAAGATGTCGTAGCTTTCAAGAACCCTGACGTAAGAGAGGGTGGTNCCANNANNNCTTCAACCAAGGNAGGCCCGTCTNTANCAANAGACNTNACTTNCGGTGCNNTATACANCGNACTTNTANCCTTGATTGCCNTCTTNNTCTACATCATGGTACGTTTCCGTAACGTAGCGTTCNCTGTAGGCTCANCCTGNNCANTGGCAGTAGATACCGTNATCGNNCTTGGCATTTACTCNGTATGTTGGGGTTGGNTGCCAATGTCTTTGGAAATAGACNAGACATTCATAGGTGCTATTCTGACCGTGATCGGTTACTCCATTAACGATAAGGTGGTTGTGTTCGACCGTATACGTGAGAACATGCAGCTGCATCCGAAATGGGATCTCCAGACCACTTTCAACACCTCTATCAACCAAACGCTTGCACGTACCATCAATACATCATTCTCAACACTCCTCGTGTTGCTCATGATTTTCATCTTTGGTGGTGACAGCATACGCTCATTCTCATTCGCCATGATTCTCGGTGTGGTATTCGGCACACTGTCATCAATATTCGTGGCCGCTCCTATCGCCTACCTAACATTAGGCAAGAAGATAGAGAACAGACTGGAAACAGCTGAAGCAAAACAGTAAAAACAACCAACATAAAAACATCACGCCGTCGGGTAACAACGCTCACGGTGTGATGTTTTTTTTATATCTACATCTTTTCTAACCGTAACACCAGACAATTATGAACAACATCCGTACTCTATTAATATCATGTGCGGCAGCATTGTCCCTGTCACTATGCGCCGAAACCACCGAGAAGCTACCCACACTCCGTATTGCATTCCCCGACCCGATAGTGAGAAACATGCCCTACTCCAACGGCACCATGTCCCTCACCGACACCGAGGGCAATGTAACCGAACTGCATGCNCAGTTCAAGACNCGCGGCNCCANGGNCCAGCAGTACCTCATGAAGCCCTCGCTCAACATGAAACTGCGTGAGGCAGACTACACCACAGAGGTCGATTCCACGCTCCTTGGCCTTCGCCATGCCTCCTCGTTCATACTCGATGCCATGGCCATTGACCGTATATGTATGCGCAACCGTCTCTGTATGGACGTATGGAACGACTACTCCAAACTCCCATACGAGACAGACTTCGACGGCCGCCACGGCACAGTCGGCCGCTTCGTAGAGCTTTATATCAACGATGTTTACTACGGAATCTACTGCCTCAGCGACAAAATCAACCGCAAACTGCTCGACTTAAAGAAGTACGACGAGAAGAAAAACGTCGTACGCGGCGTACTGTATAAAAGCGGAACGGAAGACATTGCCGACCAAAACAACCGCAATTTCACTGACGACAGCCTTACATGCACAGTCAGCTGGCACAACGCCTGGGAGTTGAAAGAGCCTGAAGAGCATGCCGGCATGGAAGCGTGGGCACCACTCCTCGACCTCTACGACAACAAAAACACATGGGCCTCAGCAGAGAAATACTTCTTCCTCGACAACCTCGTAGATTATCATCTTCTCGTAATGGCATTCAGTATCAGCGACAACTGGGGCAACAAAAACCACTATTTCTCAATACGCAATATACAGAAAAACATTGACGATGCAGACCCCACGGAGGCAGAGCGCCGCAAAGTAGTCCTCACACCATGGGATTTAGACTGCAGCCTTGGCGGCGACTACAAAGGCAGTTATTACGACGGCACACTGGACACGAGCTGGAAGCCGGCCGATATGGAAAAGAACGGATTCTACCCTTACGGCCTTTTCATCGGCCAAAAAGTGTATAAAGACAGACTGAAAAGCCGCTGGCAGGAAGTGCGCAAAGGGGCATTGTCCAAAGCAACGGTCAGGAAACGTCTTGAAACATACCGCGATCTTTTCCTCAACAGCGGCGCATGGCAGCGTATGACCGATGCTTTTGACGCACGAAAAGCCAAACCCTGCTACGTCCATGACCTTGCAAAGGAAATCAGTCACATCGTAGAATGGTACAACAACCGTTTCGATGAGGTTGACAAATATTTAGGCATCACCCCTTCAGCCACAGGCGATGTCAACGGCGACGGGCAGATAACCATCGCCGATGCCAATGCCATAGTAAACTATTTCCTTGGCTCAACCGCCACAGACATAGACCTCAACGCAGCCGATGTCAACGGCGACGGACAGATAACCATCGCCGATGCCAACGCCATAGTAAACATATTCCTCAACAACTAAAACCGGAAAACGTTTACAACACTCCGCATCCATAGTGAAACATACAAGCTACCCGCCCATGTCACAGCGCACGACAATCATTCTCGCCCTGCTGCTAACGTTCGCAGCCACCCTGTCCGCAGCCTCTTTCAGCAGACAGGGCAACAGCGTCACCATACAAACAGACGGTGGCGCCGCCCGTACCATACGCCTGCAAGTCATCAGCGACAACATCATACGTGTGGAACAGACCCCTGAGGCTGCCATCCCCGACAAGAAACGGAGCCTGATCATAGTGCCTCAGAAAACATACGGCAATTTCACTGTCAGCGAGGACGAGCGTTTCGTATACGTCAAGGCACCACGAATACACTGCACCACCGACAAAACCACGGGACAGGTAAGGCTGACCGACACCAACGGCCGCCTGTTGCTACAAGAGCACAGCAAAGCCTTCACCCCGTATGTCAGCCAACAGAGCGCCCTGCCCGACACCTACAAGCCCTCAGCCCCCGGCGAGATAAACTGGGGCAAGAAGACAGATGTCAACATACTGTCAATGGCCGACCGCAGCGGCTACACATGGAACGTGAGTTTCGACAGCCCTTCCGACGAAGCCATCTATGGCCTCGGACAACATCAGAGCGAGGAGATGGACTACAAAGGGCGCAACGAAGAGCTGTTCCAGTACAACACCAAGGTCAGCATACCGTTCGTAATGAGCACCGCAGGCTATGGCCTGCTATGGGACAGCTACAGCCTTGGGCGCTGGGGCAACCCACACGACTACCGCCAGTTGGGGCAGGTGCTGCGCATATATAATAATGAACACGTAGCCGGTGCGCTCACCGGAACCTACACCGACAGCCAAGGACGCAGGATAGTCCGTGCCGAGGACTCCCTCTATTTCGAGAACTCCGACGAGATACGCAACCTCCCCAAGGGCTTCCGTCTCAACGGCAGCCGTGTAGTATATAGCGGATACATCGAGGCTCCGCAGTCAGACCTGTACCGTTTCATACTCTATTACGCCGGTTATGTAAAGGTATATATTGACGGTCACCTGACAGTGCCGGAGCGTTGGCGCACGGCGTGGAACCCTAACGCATACAAATTCGAGGCCGCCCTGCTCCGCGGCCGCAAGACCCCGATACGCATAGAGTGGCAACCCGATGGCGANGTGAGCTACTGCGGACTGCGTGTGGCNACTCCCCAAGCCGAAGAGCGGCAGCANCGCGNNTCATTATGGGCNGAGANGGACAAAGACATGNACTACTACGTCATAGCGGCAGACAACATGGACGGCATCATCAGCGGCTACCGGCAGCTGACGGGCAAGGCTCAGATAATGCCGAAGTGGAGTCTTGGCTTCTGGCAAAGCCGCGAGAGATACAAAACGCAGAAGGAGGTGGAGACGACACTGGCCGAGTTCCGCCACCGCCGCATACCCGTAGATGTCATGGTGCAGGACTGGAACTATTGGGAAGACGACCAGTGGGGCAGTCACCGTTTCGACCCCAAGCGCTTCCCCGATCCCCAACACATGTACGACACCATACATCAGCAGGGCGCGCGCCTCATGATCTCATGCTGGCCCAAGTTCTATTGCAACACAGACCACTACAAAGCCCTCGACGCAAACGGCTGGATGTACCGCCAAGCGGTGCGTGACAGCATACGCGACTGGGTCGGCCCGGGATATGTCGGCTCGTTCTACGATGCCTATTCCGCCGGAGCACGCAAAATGTTCTGGCAGCAAATGGACCGCAACCTGTACTCCAAATACGGCAAAGGCATGGACGCATGGTGGATGGATGCCTCCGAGCCAAACGTCAGAGACTGCACGCCCATAGCCTACCGCAAACTGCTTTGCGGCCCCACCGCCCTCGGCACGAGCGACGAATACTTCAACGCCTACTCCATTGTCAACGCCGATGCCATATATAACGGACAACGAGGTGTCAACCCCAANCAGCGTGTCNTNCNCCTTACACGCTCCGGTTTTGCCGGAGAGCAACGCTACAGCACCGCAACATGGAGCGGAGACATAGGCACCCGCTGGGAAGACATGAGGGCACAGATGACCGCCGGACTGAATTTCTCAATGGCGGGCGTACCCTTCTGGGGCATGGACATAGGCGGTTTCTGCGTAGAGAACCGTTACGTGCAGGCACAAAAGGCCTTCGACAAGACCGGAACCGAGAACGACGACCTGAAAGAGTGGCGCGAGCTGCAAACACGATGGCACCAATTCGGCTGCTTCGTGCCGCTGTTCCGCACCCACGGGCAGTGGCCCAAACGCGAGGTATGGAACATAGCCCCCGACAATCACCCCGCATACCGCAGCATTGTATATTACAACCGCCTGCGCTACCGCCTCATGCCATACCTCTATTCCATGGCCGCCAAGGTTCATTTCGACGACTACACCATCATGCGCGGCCTCGCCATGGACTTCACCTCAGACCCTATGGTATATGGAATAAAAGACCAATGGATGTTCGGGCCGGCGCTAATGGCCTGCCCCGTGGGCGAATACAAGGCACGACAGCGTGATGTCTATTTACCCGCAGGCAGCGGATGGTATGACCTCTACACCAACCGCCGCTACGACGGCGGCACTACAATATCCGCAGAAGCCCCCTACGGACGCATACCGGTGTTCGTACGCGAAGGCTCCATAATCCCCTTCGGACCGGAGATACAATACAGCGACGAGCGACAGCCCGACACCATAAGCCTCTTTGTCTATACAGGCGCCGACGCGTCGTTCCGACNTTNCGAGGANGAAGGCNCCAACTACAACTACNAGAAAGGCCNGTTTGCGACAATANANCTCTCATNTAGNGAGNCNACGCNTACCCTCACNCTCTCCGCNCGCAAAGGCTCATTCAACGGAATGCTCAGAAAGCGGCATTTCAGAGTGATATTCATAGACCGAGACACCCCGCCGACAGAAGATCTCAACCTTAACGGCAACAATGGTGTCACGGTGCAATACAACGGCAAACAAACGACCGTCGCATCCGGATTTTATTGCAACTGACCCCACAACAGGTGCCGTGCGACGGCAGTGCCACCGCTACACCGCTACAATCGCACTGCAATCATGTTGCAATCGCACTGCGATTACACCGTAAAAGCATAGCAATTGCAACATAAAGGCACCACGATTACAGCGCTATTTGTTATCATTTGATTTACAATACATTACAAAAACAGAAAAACAACTTCAAATAATGAAAAAAGGAATCTCCCTAAGACGTATAGCATCAGCCATCCTGTTCATTCCGGCCATGGCCTGCGCCCAAACCTATCTCGATGCCAACGCCCCGCTTGAGGAGCGTGTGAAAGACGCTCTCTCACGCATGACGCTCCACGAGAAAGTCATGCTGACACACGCACAGAGCAAATTCTCGTCTGNCGGTGTGCNGCGTCTCGGCATACGTCAGCNCAANTACTCCGANGGTCCCCACGGNGCNCGCGAGGAGATAGACTGGAATTCATGGAACCCCGNNNACTGGACNAACGACANTTGCGTGGCATTCCCCACCCTAACCTGTCTCGCCTCAACATGGAACCGTGAGCTGAGCGCCCTCTACGGCAATGCCGTGAGCGAGGAATTTGCCTACCGTGGCAAAGATGTCATGCTCGGCCCCGGCCTGAACATAGCCCGCATGCCGCTCAACGGCAGGTCGTTCGAGTATATGGGCGAAGACCCCTATCTGACGGGCGAGATGGCAGTACCCTATATACAGGCCGCACAGAAGAACGGCATAGCCACCTGTCCGAAGCATTTCGCGCTGAACAACCAAGAGAAAGACCGCTGGACGGTAAACGTAAACATCAGCGAGAGGGCAATGGAGGAAATCTATCTGCCGGCGTTTGAGAAAGCCGTGAAACAGGGTGGCACATGGACCATAATGGGGTCATACAACAAATGGCTCAACACATGGTGCTGCGAAAACGACAGTCTGCTGAACGGCATACTGAAAAGGCGCTGGGGTTTTGACGGAGCGGTGGTGAGCGACTGGGGCGGAACACACCACACGGAGCAGGCAGCCTTTGGCGGTCTGGACGTGGAGATGGGCACCAACACCAACGGCAAGACCATAGACAAGTCGTTAGGCTACAACACCTATTATCTCGCCGATGCCTTCGAGCAGCAGATAAGAGAAGGCAAGATACCCGTGAGCGTGCTCGACGACAAGGCGTCACGAGTGCTGAGAACCATATTCCGCACCGCCATGAACCCGCGTAAGGCAATAGGCAATATGCTGTCTGAGGCACACTACGACGCCTGCCGCCGTATAGGTGAGGAAGGAATAGTAATGCTCAAGAACCGAAACGGCATACTTCCGCTGGAGCCGGGCAGGTACAACAGAATACTCGTAGTTGGCGATAACGCCACACGCAACATGAGCTACGGCGGCGGTTCGTCAGAACTGAAGACGCAGTTCGACATCTCACCGCTCGAAGCCCTGAAGGCTGTCTACGGCAACGCCATAGACTACGCACAGGGTTACTATGCCGGCAAGGCTATGTACGGCAGGGTTGAGAAACTGAACGCTGACTCGCTGCTGAAGCTAAAGAACGAGGCACTGGAGAAAGCACGCCGTGCCGACCTTATAATATACATCGGCGGCATGAACAAGAACCACAAACAGGACTGTGAGGACGGCGACCGTGAGAACTATAACCTCAGCTATGGTCAGGACGAGCTTATCAGCGAGCTGGCCAAAGTGCAGAAAAACATAATCGTAGTGACATTCGCCGGCAACGCCTTCGCCACACCGTGGATAAACAATGTGCAGGCAATGCTGCAGTGCTGGTATCTCGGCAGCATGTGCGGCACGACACTNNCAGACGTGATAAGNGGCAAGGNGAACCCGAGCGGCAAGCTGCCCGTGACATTCGCAAAGCAGCAAAACGACTATCCATGCTTCCAGGATGGCGAGAAAGGCTACCCCGGCGTGGACGGGCAGGTGTACTATAACGACGGGATATATGTGGGCTACCGCCACTTTGACACCAAGAAGGTGCAGCCGCAGTTCCCGTTCGGCCATGGTTTGAGCTACACAACATTCAAGTATGGCAAGCCGACACTGTCCGCAACCACCATAACCGACGGCGAGACGATAACCGTAAGCGTACCCGTAACAAACACCGGCAAGCGTGAGGGCAAAGAAACAGTACAGCTATATATAGCCGACGAGCAGTGCAGCACAGACCGCCCCGCCAAGGAGTTGAAAGGCTTTGCAAAACTGTCGCTGCAACCCGGAGAGACAAAGACGGCGACAATGCAAATCAACGTTCGCGACCTGATGTTCTATTCCGAGACAGACCACGCATGGAAAGCGGAGCCGGGGCGTTTCAAGGCTATCATAGGAGCGAGCGCGGCAGACCTGCGCGGCACCGTGGCATTTGACTATAAATAACGGCAAGAAGCCATAACGAGAACACAAGCGTAACAAGAACTGGCATGGCATTTGATTATAAGAAAGAATATAAGGAGTTCTATATGCCCAAAGCCGTACCGGCAATGGTGGACATTCCGAAGATGAACTACATAGCAATAAGCGGCGCCGGCAACCCTAATGACGAGGACGGGGATTACCAACGTGCTCTCGGCATACTCTATCCTGTAGCCTACGCACTGAAAATGAGCTACAAGACCGACTATAAGATACAGGGGTTCTTTGAGTATGTCGTGCCGCCGCTTGAGGGGCTTTGGTGGACTGACAAAGACTCCGGACACGATTTCTCCGACAAGTCAGCCTTCCGGTGGGTCGCAATGATTCGCATACCCGACTTTGTGAGCGCAAAAGATGTGGAATGGGCAAAAGACGAGGTAACAAGAAAGAAGGGACTGGATTGTTCCCCACTTGCCGTCATGAGTCTTGAAGAGGGACTATGCGCCCAAATCATGCACATAGGGTCATACGACACAGAACCGGAATCGCTTGCGATGTTAGATGATTTCATAGAGTCAAACGGCTATCAGAAAGATATATCACCACTACGCCGGCATCATGAGATATATCTTTCAGACCCAAGAAAGTGCCTGCCGGAGAAGATAAAGACGGTATTGCGCATTCCTATCAAGAAAATGACGTAGGAGGAGAAATGGAATATAGTTATAAATAATGAGAATATACAAGCCGAGAGCGGAGCTACGTCCGTATGTAAGATATTACTGGACACTGGAATGCGACAAGCCTTTCAGTGTCCTGACTTTTCCTATCGGTTGTCCTCNGATTATCTTCCACAAGAAATCGCCGTTGAAAATTCCGGAGCTTGGCAAGAGTCAAAGCGCCTTTACAATCAGCGGACAGGTGAATTTTCCCGCCCATATCTATTCTTACGGCCATCTGGAAATGATTGTGGCAGTGTTCTATCCGCATACTATCGGCATGTTTATCGACACACCACCTTCCGATTTCTACAATACCGAGATCTCCGGCTGGGACATAAGCAACCGGAGTCTTGACGATGTCGCTAAAAAGATATTCGATTGTGACAGTCATGCCGAATGTATCAGGATACTTGAAGAGCGGCTACTCTCAAAGATAAGACCGGCATTGAACATCAAAAGAACAGGCACTGCCGTTCAAATGCTCTTGCAAAGGCCTTCCATCCCGATAGAAAAACTCGCCGACACTGTTTGTCTTGGCAAGAAACAGTACGAGAGAATATTCCGGGAAAATGTCGGAATGAACCCTAAGGAGTATGCCCGCGTCGTAAGGTTTCAGAAGGCTATGAGACTGATGCAGTGCGGTATCCGTAATTATGCGGGTATCGCCGCAGAGTGCGGCTACTCCGATCAGTCGCATTTCATACGTGACTTCAAGGCACTGAGCGGCCATACCCCGAAAGAATTACTGAAGCACTGCACTCCATACTCGGATCTGTTCTCAAACCCTGAATAATGTCTCTTTTCTTCTATCGGGTTCAGAAAGACCGCAGTAACTTTGCATTAAAAAAACATGATGCAAGAAATTAACCCTGCGGAAACGCCCCGTGCCAATGCCTTTAAGCTATGGATGCAGGCACCAATGCCAATGGTTACGCTGTTCCGCACCCTCGAAATCAGGAACATTCTGCGTATAAGCCGACAAAAAGGCTTGAAATTCAATATGCTCATGTGCTGGTGTATTGGCAAGGCGGCCTCGCAAATCAAGGAGTTTTATCTGCTGCCCGTAGGCGGAAAGCTAATCAAATACGACTCAATAGCCGTAAATACGATAGTGGCCAACAGCCGTGGAGAGGTGAGTTCATGCGACATTCCATTCACGGAAAGCCTCGCGGCGTTTAACGAAAGTTACCTGCGCCTGACAAGACAGGTGGCCGAGACATGCGAGAATAATGACATCAGTGACCGTATAGTAATCGCAACATC
>WFLX010030058.1_pt1 | contig 11824 bp, 8 predicted proteins | sample 4967041 | NCBI WGS metagenome assembly WFLX01 (sample SAMN12857096, study PRJNA449069) | gut metagenome | isolation source: stool from male and female vole | host: Microtus ochrogaster | place: USA:Florida | collected 2017 | reverse complement strand
TTTGAAAATCGGCTTATAAGGGAGCATATAATTAGTGTTGGGGATGTCGGTATTTGCCATTATTCGGGCATACGAGAGGAAACTTTGCCTTTAAAGGATATTTTGCGATTTATTCTTGATATCGTCAATTCCTATTTTACAGATCCAGCTGATGAAGCGGGATGGGATAGAGATCTTGATGATGATGGTCCAGTGCCGGGATTTGTTAAAATGGGTTCTGGATATGTTGTGCCGGTAAATAAATTGCATTATTATTCCACTGAAGAGCTTCTTGAGGGCGAATGTCTTTATGTTAATAATTCTACCTTGTACGGTGACATTTTGCAATATATGCCTGAGCAATATTGGGTGGAAAGGGATTTATATGGATTGAATGACCAAGAAATAAAGGCTTTTGATTGGCACGAAATCATGAAAAAAGCATCTGATTGGGTGGCAAATGGCTTGTCTTATCGCAATCTTCCAGTTGCTGACCGGACACGTCTTTATCAATTGCTAAACGATTTTCATCTGCTTGATGACATAACGGTTAAAACTGAAGCTATCAAGTTGTATCGCACTGTGAAATACAACAATCCTTTGATTAAGGTAAATTTCTCGGATCTTACATCTGCTCCCAATCAATATGCGTTTGCCAACCGCATGAGTTTTCAAGGAGTATCTATGTTTTATGGTGCATCATCTTCTGAGTGTGCTCAAATTGAGTCGATCGGCAATGATAAATCTGTTTATTATGTAGGCGAGTTTAAAAGTTTGCATCTGATGNATTTGCTTGNTTTGAGGAGANNCAGGCAACGAATGTCAATATTTGACATTGANTCTTCACGTTATCACACAGTTTGCTTTCTTGATATGTTTGCTAAGGAGATTTCCCGACCGATAAATGGCAATAAGCAACACGAGTATGCTCCAACACAATTTTTAACAGATTTCATTAGAAATAATTTCTTGTTGCACCTTCCTAACGGACAAAAAGCTCATTTAGATGGTATTTTATACGATAGTAGTAAGGTGAAGGAAGAATTTAATGCGGTTCTTTTCTTCGACAATCCTTCAAGCGCTTCTCATCTAAAATTGATATCATACGAAGTGATTGACAAACGGTAATCCGTCATTCTCCAAGCTCCATGCATTACCTTGCTTCATAAAACATGGGGAGGGAGCTGAAGAGAGTAGAATAATCGATTCTGACCCTTCTCACAATCGACATCTTCAAGACCGAATGTCTGTTTCACATGTCCAATTACCATTAATAACCAACGAACAAAAACTAAATCATATATGAAAAGAGAACGGATATTGCTGTGCCTGGCGCATATGAGCGGCAGGGAGCAGGAGTTTATAAAGGAGGCGTTCGACCAGAACTGGGTTGTGCCCCTGGGTCCGAATGTCAACGGCTTTGAAAAAGACCTCGAGGAGTTTGTCAACACCCGCGTCGGCGCCGCGCCTTTACACAAAAAGGTGGTGGCTCTATCGGCCGGAACGGCGGCGGTTCACCTCGCCCTCATAGCCTGCGGCGTCGGCCCCGGCGATGAGGTTATCGTTCAGTCGTTTACCTTCTGCGCCTCCTCCCATCCCATAACCTATTGCGGCGCTACGCCGGTGTTTGTCGACTCCGAGCGCGAGTCGTGGAACATCGACCCCGACCTGCTCGAAGAAGCCATCAAGGACCGCATCGCCAAGACAGGCCGCAAGCCCAAGGCAATAATCCCCGTGGCGCTCTACGGCATGCCCTACCGCATTGACCGCATCATGGAGATAGCCAACCGCTATGAAATACCTGTAATCGAGGATGGCGCCGAAGGCTTTGGCTCAAACTTCAACGGCCAGGCGCTCGGCACATTCGGCGAATATGGAGTCCTGTCGTTTAACGGTAACAAGATGATCACCACCTCGGGCGGAGGCGCACTCATCTGCCCCGACGCCGACAAGGCCCGCGAAATACTCTGGTATGCCACCCAGGCCCGCGAATCCTACCCCTACTATCAGCATGAGGCGATAGGCTACAACTACCGCATGTCGAACATCTGCGCCGGCATAGGCCGCGGACAGATGACCATAGTTGACGAACACATAGCTCATCACAAGCATGTGCAGGCGCTTTATGAGGAGCAGCTGGCCGACGTTATCGGCATCGTCATGCACCGCAACCCCGGGCCTAAGTATGACTCAAACTACTGGCTTTGCACCGCCACCCTCGACCCCGACCTCAGAATCAAAGGTCAGGAAAACGCCTACAAGGCCATCATCACCGGTGCCGTTGGTGGCGCCGCCGGAGTGATACATGCCGCCTCGACAGCCGTGACCGACTGCCAGCCCAACGACAACGTCGAAGCCCTGCGCATGGCCCTCGACGCCGCCAACATCGAAGCCCGTCCCCTCTGGAAACCGATGCACAAACAGCCCGTCTACCNCAACTCACCCGCCTATGTCAACGGCGTCTCCGAAGCCCTCTTCAAAGTCGGCATNTGCCTCCCCGCCGGCCCCTGGGTCACCGACGCCGACGTGCGCTACATCACCGACACCATCAAAGCAAGCATAATCTAACAAGGTCATTCCTCAGGGAATAAGAGCAGAATGTGCCGGCGCTAAGAAATTAGTTGCCGGCACATTCTGCGTCATGGCGCAAAAGAAAGGGCGGGGGCGGCATCACTGTCGGCCCCGCTCTGCATGAAAAAAAGACTGTTTTCTGAGTATCTGTTTTCCGGATGTTTTGGTTGAGGATATTTTTTAGGGTTATGGAAGCATCATTTCCGGAGGTCAGCGGCCGCCGGCGGTGGAGGTGTCGGTGCCGGCGTCGGCGTTGACGAGTTTTCGGATGTTGTTTTTCTGCCGTCCCCACTGCAGGTTGTAGCTTATGGCGATGTAGGGCATACGCATGTTGAGGCGCATGTGCTGCTCGTTGCGGTTAAACCGGCTGAGCGATTTGCTGCCTTGGTCATATTTGCCGAAGGGCATTATCATTCCGGCGCTGAATTGCCATGATCTGAGGTTATAGCTGAGGTCGATGATGTTGAGACTTTCGCCCCACGAGATTTTTTCGCCCCAGAGGTCATGCTGGGCGCGGATGTATTGGCCGGAGAGTATGAATCCCCAGTGCATGAGGCTGATGGAGGCGTTGCCGCTCCAGGCGTTGTTGCGGAGGTCGTAGCCGGTGCCGCGCATGCGCTCCATGCGATATTGCAGGTAGCCGCTTATCATNAGCCATCGGGGTATGAGGTCGATCTGAGGGGCGAGNAAGAAGGAGAGGTTCTNAAGGCCGCGGCTGTTTTCGTAGGTGGTGATGAGGCGGTCGCTGTCCCAGTAGANCAGCGGGGTGATGGCGTTGGGCGATGTGAANGCGCGTATGCCGAACAGGCCGTTGACTCTCGGGAGGTTGAAGCCATATCTGAGCGTGAGCATATAGGAGTTGGCTGTATGGAGGTTCTGATTGCCCACGCGCCACTGAAAGGCGTCGAGCTGCTGAGCCACGGTGTTGGTTTCAGCCAGCGTGGGGGTCGACTGCCAGGAGGTGAAGTTGAGCCTCAGGTTGTGGTTCTGATTGATGGCATAGGTGAGGGTGGCCTGAGGGCGGGGACTCCAGGTGTGGTTGCCGCGGTCTGACTCCTTGAAGAGAAAGTCGGTATATTGCACACCCATTCCCGCGGTGGCTGTCAGCGGGCCGAAGCGGTGGAAGTATTCGGCGAAGAAGTAGACCTTGTCCTGCCGCTGATGAAANATCTCGCCCCCGAGATTTTNATATACCGAGCGGTTNCGGTTGGCGGTATATGAGATGCCTGTGGTAAACCGGGAGTTTTCCCAATTCCTGATATAGTCGGCTTCAAGGCCGTAGGCTTGGTTGCGATCCTTGATCATGGTGCGAATGTCGGTGAGATAGTCTGAGGCGTAAGGCAGCTGCTCGATGTAATCGGAATATGACCTGCCGAAATAAAAAGAGCTGTTGAAGTCAACAACAAGCATCTGCCTATTGGCGAAATGCTGCTCAAAATAGAGCGAAAGATATGGCTTGGAGCCTTTGCTGCCCTGCATGTCGGTGAGAAGAATATCCTCCATACCGTTGCTCAGCGACAGAATGCCGTTATAGGTTGACCGGTCGGAGAAATCCCTGTAGAACGACATATCTATCATCAGCAGCGTGGTGTCGGGCTTGATGTAGCTGTAGGAGGCTGTGAAATTGCCCATTGTGTTATCAAATGAGCCGCCTCGCGAGGTTTCGTTTCTGGTCAGCGTGGAGCCGTCGGGATAGGTGAATGTTTCCTGATAATCGCGGTGGGTCTTGATATTGTCGGTCAGTTTAAACCGTCCCCATGCCTCAAACTGTGAGCGGCCGCTGTTGAGCTTCACATCCGCAAAATAAGTGCCCCAGGCCTGATTGAGAGCGGGGCGCACCTGGCCCTGAAAGGAGCCTCCAACGGCGGGATTGGCGACGATGAAATTCAACACATAGCGTGCGCCCCCATAGCGCAGGCCGGGATTGTCGATCCATTCCACGCGCTTGATTGTTTCGGGCAGCAGTGTCCTGACCTGATCGACCGAGGCCTCACGGCCGTTGATGCGCACCTGCACCGCCTCGCCGGCTGCCTGAATGGTGCCGAGGGCGTCGCTCACGCTCAATGTGGGAATCATGAGGTTGGTGAGCAGCTGCATACCGTTTTTGGAGTTGTCGACGGCGCTTTTAGAGGGATATATAAGGTCCATGTCGGCCTTGTGGATAATCCTGGGCGCTTGTATCACGANCTCGCCAAGCTCCTTNGAGCCGAGCGTATCGGNNGCCTCGGTCTNTGCTGACACATTAAATGCCANCAGGAGGAGCAGGGTNATAAATGTCGGTTTTTTCATCATCGGAAATGTGATTCTTTATTTATAAGACGATCGAGCCCCGGCAAATGTAACAGGCCGTGTCAAAAAAAATTTCCGACGCGAAGTTAGGAAGATAATATCTTTCGGGGGATAGACCTAAGCGGCCTAATGCGTTCAGCGCCCCGGATTATCAACCTATGTTGACAATCACGGGGCGCCGAAAAGGGGGTTATGTTGCTAAAGGGCTATTTTTTAATCGGGATGGGGAATTTGGAGAACAACACGCTGACAGCTTTGGTTATGCCCGAGAGGGTCTGCAGCTCGCTGTCGCCGTTGGTGAGGATTGTGGCTACCGAGGCGGTATAGACCGGCACCTCCTTGTCGATGTTGACGAGGTCGATGGTAAGCACACCCTCTTTATAGATGCTGGGCACCCATTGGGTCACGGTGGTGTAGTGAGGCCAGTAGTAAGCACGGGGATAGATAAACACAGGCACGACACCATTCATAGCCGGGCCGTGGCCGGGAACCGGACCCATGCCGGGGCGAACAGGTCGGGGAAGAGGTCGCGGCATAGGGAGCAGGGGAGCGGGCTGGGGCGATGTGGGAGAGGTCTGGATTGTCTGAGTCACCGGCACATCGGTGAGCTCTTTCTTAACCGTCAGACCGATGTTGACCAACAGGGGGGAGTCGGGGTCTTCGGTAAACCCTCGCTCAACCATCTGCTCGCGTATGGCGGCCGCGATGTTATAATATGACACCATCGACATGCCCGGAGGAAGCTCGCCGTCGCGGGGCGTGACGATGCGGAAGGTGTGGAATGAACTGAGATTCTGGCCCACATACGACTCGCTGTTGGTGAGGGTATATGAGCTGCAACCTGTCAGAGCTGTGATGGCTGCCGCAACAGATAGGAGAAGAACGAGAGTTTTTTTCATAGTATTACTTATTTGTTTTAATATTAACAGATTCGCTCGGAAAAGAGTTCGGCGGGGGGAGGGGGATGGATGTATCCGCATTAGGGGGGCGGCGTTTGTAGACATGCCGGCGTCCGTACATTGCAGGTGTCATTCGGACTTTCTATCAAAAAAAATATCGGCTGTCAATTTTCCTGACGCGGAAAATTGACAGCCGGTATTTTTTTGGGCGGGGGAAATCCCGTGGAGGGTCAGTTGACGACGACGAGCTTGAAGTATGAGGCGAGGGTGTCGCGGACGTCGGCGAGGGTGTCGGGTTTGGGCTCCTTGACCCCTTCGAGCTTATAGGGCCACCCCATCGCTTTATATTTATGAACGCCGAGGGTGTGGTAGGGCAGCAGCTCAAAGCGCTCTATGTTGTCATAGCCGCCAAACAGCTCCCCTATCTTCTCGATCATGCCGGGGCGGTCGCTCCANCCGGGCAGGTAGACATGGCGCAGCCACACCTTCTTGCCCATCTCGTTGAGCTCGCGGGCNGTGGCGAGAGTGTTGGCNANNGGGAGGCCGGTGAGGTCTTTATGCAACTGCTCGTCGGGCTGCTTGATGTCGAGCAACACGAGGTCGACAGCCCGGAGCAGCTCCGAGACCTTGGGCGAGCGGATGGCGCCGTTGGTGTCGAGCGCCACATGTATCCCNTCGCGGCTCAGAGCATTGACCACCGGNAGCAGACCCTCGGCCTGCATGGTNGGCTCGCCNCCNGANAAGGTCACGCCGCCGCGCTTNCCGAAAAAGGGGCGCTCGTCAACGGCCATAGCCACTATTTTCTCCGCCTCGACGGGATTGCCGCCGAGGGGAGAGATAGTGTCGGGATTGGCACAAAACAGGCATTTCATCGGGCAACCCTGCAGGAACACCACAAGGCGTATGCCGGGGCCGTCGAAGGTGCCCATCGACTCATAGGAGTGTACCTTGATCATCGTTTATCCAATCAGATACGCTCGTGGAAAGAGCGGCTGATTACTTCGAGCTGATGTTCGCGCGAGAGCTTGGTGAAGTTAACGGCATAGCCCGAAACGCGGATTGTGAGCTGCGGATAGTTTTCGGGATGCTCCATTGCGTCGAGCAGGGTCTCGCGGTTGAGCACGTTGACATTGAGATGGTGAGCGCCCTTGATGAAATAAGCGTCCATCATGCACACGAGGTTCTCGATTCTCTCGTCGTCGGTGGGACCGAGCGAGCGGGGAATGATCGAGAAGGTGTTTGAAATGCCGTCCTGAGAGTCGCGATAGCGGAGCTTGGCCACCGAGCTGAGCGAGGCGATGGCGCCGTTGCGGTCGCGGCCATGCATGGGGTTGGCACCGGGAGCGAAGGGCACACCTTTGGCGCGGCCGTCGGGAGTGGCGCCGGTCTTGCGGCCATACATCACGTTGGAGGTGATGGTGAGCAGCGAGAGGGTGGGGCGGGCGTTCTTATAAACGGGGAGTTTCTTGAGCTCCTCAGAGAAGTAATACACGAGGTCGATGCCGAGGTGGTCAACGCGGTCGTCGTTGTTGCCGAAGCAGGGGAACTCGCCTTCGATGTCAAAGCCTTCGGTGAGGCCGATGTCGTTGCGGCGGGCGGTCACCTTGGCATATTTGATGGCTGAAAGAGAGTCGATGGCGATAGAGAGGCCGGCCACGCCATAGGCGAGGTTGATGCGGGGGTTGGTGTCGACGAGAGCCATCTGGGCACGCTCATAGTAGTATTTGTCGTGCATGTAGTGGATGATGTTCATGGCCTCGTTGTAGACTCTTGCCACCTGGGTGAGCACCTTCTTATAGTTGGCCATAACCTCCTCAAACACCAGATGGTCGGATTTGAGCACGGGAATACCCTCTACGATCTGAGTGCCGGTGTTTTCGCAGCGGCCGCCGTTGATGGCGAGCAGNAGNGCNTTGGCAAGGTTGGCGCGGGCGCCGAAAAATTGAATCTGNTTGCCGATGGCCTGATAGCTCACGCAGCAGGCAATGCCATAGTCGTCGCANTTGCGCACCTCACGCATGAGGTTGTCGTTTTCATACTGAATCGAAGAGGTGTCGACGCTNACCTTNGCGCAGAAGTCCTTGAAGCCNTCGGGNAGCTCGGGGCTCCAGAGCACTGTGAGGTTGGGCNCGGGGCTCGGGCCGAGGTTGTAGAGGGTCTGGAGGAAACGGAAGGAGTTTTTGGTCACCTTGGTGCGGCCATCGTTAAAGCATCCGCCGATCGATTCGGTAACCCAGGTGGGGTCGCCGGCAAAGATGTCGTTATATGAAGCCATGCGCAGGTGACGCACCATGCGGAGTTTCATCACAAACTGGTCGATGAGCTCCTGGGCAAACTCCTCGGTGATGGTGCCGTCNGCAAGGTCGCGCTCAATNTAGATGTCNAGGAATGAGCTTACGTTGCCGAGACTCATTGCGGCGCCGTCCTGCTCCTTGACCGAAGCGAGATAGGCCATGTAGACCCACTGCACNGCTTCGAGGGCGTTTTCGGCGGGGCGGTTGAGCTCCAGNCCGTAGAGGTCGCCGAGTTTCTTCATCTCCTGGAGGGCCTTGATCTGCTCGGCCACTTCCTCGCGCAGGCGGATACGGTCGTCGGTCATGGGGCCGGTGAGGTTGCGGAGGTCCTCTTTCTTGGCCTCAATGAGACGGTCGGTGCCATAGAGGGCGAGACGGCGGTAGTCGCCGATAATGCGGCCGCGGGCATAGTTGTCGGGCAGACCGGTGAGGAAGCCGAGCGAGCGGAATTTGCGGATCTCCTCGGTNTAGGCGTCAAACACACCGTCGTTGTGGGTCTTGCGGTAGTTGGTGAAGATGTCGCGCACGCGGTCGCTCACCTCCACGCCGTTTTCACGGCAAGCCTTTTCNACAACCTTAAAGCCGCCGAAAGGCTTGATAGCCCTCTTGAGCAGCATATCGGTCTGGAGACCCACTATAAGTTCATCGTCGCGGTCAATATAACCGGCGGCGTGAGAAGTCATTGTTGAAACGTTTTCATTGTCGAGAGCTCTCACTCCATTGTTTTCGCGCTCTTCGGCGAGGGCTTCCTTACAGATGTCCCAGAGACGAAGGGTGCGCGCCGTGGGGCCCTGAAGAAAAGATGCGTCACCGGTATAGGGGGTGATGTTGCGGCTTACGAAGTCGCTTACGTTGATTTCTTTTGACCAGGGGCCGTCTACAAACTGGCGTTTACTTTCCATTTAGATGTGATAATGATAGATTAGTTATGGGCTTTGCCCGTAATTATGATGCAAAGATAACACTCTGCGGCCAAACCCACACTATTTTTCGCCACCAATTATCACCATATATATAGCAAGGCAGCCCCAATCGGCTGACAGGGGCTGCGTTTAACTATTGTTATTTAAGATATTTCAGATGAGAATTATCCCACGGTAACAATTGGTTGTCCGAAGAAAGTGGAAATCATGGCGATGGTGGAAAGCGTGAAATTGTGCTGACCGCTTAGCCACTTTGTTATTTCGCTCGGCCGACGACCCAAAGCATCGGCAAACTGTTTTTTTGAAAGACCACGTTCGCGCATCAGCTCGTCTATTCGATCTGAAATTGCAAACGACAAATCTATCTCCGCCTTGATGTCAGCGGGAACAGATGCAAGCATTTTCCGATATGCATTCTTTGCTTCTTTCATATTTCAAAACTATTATCGGTTTCAATAATTCTCTCCGTGATAATCACAGAACCTTTTTTCTGACCTTCCTTTAGCAGTTCTTCAAATTTTTGAAGAGTTAGCACATATCCACGTAATGAATCATCTTCCTCGTATGTACGCGAATTTTTCACTCCTCCGTTTCCAAGAATAAGGATACCATTGGAAAGACGCAGGCAATATAATCTCAACTTGGAAGAAAGTACCGGAAGAGCCACCACCGAATCCTTCATTTTTCCTTCGGGGCGAAATAGGCGCTCAAGCGCACCTCCATCGGCTATTTTACCAAGTATCTCAACAATCCGCAGAAGATCCCGATTGAGTTTGGCATCTTCTATAAATTTATTATAGAAGCGTTGATACTCGNAGTTATCTTCAGTGGTGAATTGNATGGAATATAGAGTGCATTGATTACCCNCTTCCAACAAAATAAGTTCTACTTCGCNCATAGTCGTGGACTTAGTTTATAATTACAACGCAAAGATACAACAAATGTTTCACTTAAGGGTGAAATATGGCGTTTTTTTCAAAGAACCGCCAATTGAAGATATGATAATATATAGCAAGGCAGCCCCAATCGGCTGACAGGGGCTGTGTTTAACTATTGTTATTTAAGATATTTCAGATGAGTGTTACTTCACGAGTTGGATCACTTCGCCGGTGAAGAGCTTATCGTTATGATAGACGGTGACGTGGGGCAGCGGAGTGTTTTTGCTCGAAAATTTCCGCTCGCCAACCACCACTTTGATCTTCTCGTGGCGCTTGCCGTTGTCCCAGTTGAGGGTGAAATCGTGGGTCATGGGAATGGCGGTATTGATGTCGCCGAGCTTGAGCAGGGCGTTGCCGGTGTATTGCTGGCGGATGCCGTTATGGAATGTCGACCAGAAATATTTGAGGCCGTAGAAGAACACGCTTTCGGCTCTTGACGAGCGGCCCGGCACATCATAGTCGAAGCTCTCCTCATAGCCGGCGTTGACATTGTTCCATCTCAGGGGAATGGTGCCGTCGGAGAATGTCACCGAAACCGAGTCGCCATACACCGAGCCGATGTCATTTTTCAACAACAGGCTCCTACCGTCGGAATCCACAATATCTATCTTCACTCCGAAAGGCTCGTAGTCCCACTGCTTGGAGCTGTCATATCCCTTATAGTCAGACTCTATGGCGGTGACGGCAACCTCATTGCCGGGGGTCTCGGGGCCGTTGCCGAGCTTCACTGTGGCGACATTCTCGCCGGTGGCCTCGTCGGGCTGATTCTTAAACACGATGCTGACCTTGCGCTCATTAAAGCCGAGATTAAGCTCAACCTTGCGCTCAAACACCGAGTCGGCACTGAAATAACCGAAGCAGAGATAGTTGCGGCCATTGATTTTGCGGCGCACAAGTCCGTGAAACGCCACCTCCTCATCCTCGGCGGCGGGCATATTCATGAGNTCGCTCACATAGTAGGGGTCGGCATAAAGACGCNCTTTNTCCTCATCCCAATACATNGGGTAGGTGCCGCCGCTATAGGAGGCCGACACAGGCACATAGTAGAGCGACNGNTCGGGGTCGTCGGTGAGCATATCGTTGCCGTNGGGGTCGTTGACAGCTATTCTGAGCTCGATCAGCGACTCGTCGCCCTCAACGGGGGGCACGACNGGTTCAGGTTCATCTCCCGACGATTTGCACGAAGTGAGCGCAAACACCCCTGAAATCATCACGACTGTCAATGCAAGGAAAATCCGTTTGAGAATATTCATCAATTAGTATGATTTATATGGTTGGTTATGTGAATATTGAATCTATCTTATCGTCACATGCCGGATTAAAGATAAAACCGGAGACATGTCATTATTGAAAATAACGCGAAGTCTCCGGTTCTATTGCATATTAAATAATATTTAACTCCCTGAAGAGAATGAAGGGATCAGGCATACATTGCCTCGATTTCAGAGGCATAGCGGGCCGCTATCACGGGGCGGCGTATCTTGAGGGTGTTGGTCAGCTCGCCCGCCTCCATAGTAAACGCCTTGGGCAGCAGGGTGAACTTCTTGATTCTTTCAAAGCCGGCGAAGTTGCTCTGAAGCTCGTCGATGCGCTTGGCTATCATGTCGCGTATCTCGCTGTTTTTCACCAACTCCTCGAGCGACTTATAGCTGATTTTCTTGGCCTTGGCATACTCCTTGAGCGCCTCGAAAGCGGGGATAATGATGGCGGTGACATATTTGCGGCGGTCGCCTATCACTGCCACCTGCTCTATAAACTTATCCTCGCCCAGGCGGCTCTCAATGGCCTGAGGGGCGATATATTTGCCGTTTGAGGTCTTGAAGAGGTCCTTGATGCGCTCGGTGAGTATCAGGGCGCCGCGGTCGTCAAAGCGGCCGGCGTCGCCGGTGCGGAACCATCCGTCGGCGGTAAACGCCTGGGCTGTAGCCTCC
>WFLX010317051.1_pt1 | contig 11826 bp, 9 predicted proteins | sample 4967041 | NCBI WGS metagenome assembly WFLX01 (sample SAMN12857096, study PRJNA449069) | gut metagenome | isolation source: stool from male and female vole | host: Microtus ochrogaster | place: USA:Florida | collected 2017 | reverse complement strand
GCAATGGCTAAATGCGTTATCACCGATGCTGATTATGGTATCCGGCAATGTAATTTTCGTTAAATTGCCACAATTCTCAAACGCGCTGTTGCTGATTCTCGTAACAGAGTCCGGTATTGTAATTTCCGTCAAACTGCCGCAGCCGGAAAATGCATATTCACCAATGCTTGTTACGCTGTCCGGCACCTCAATCTGCATCAGACTCCCACAGTCTAAAAATGCCTGCTTTCCAATATTTATCAAAGAATCCGGCAACAAAATCTTTCTCAAATCTCTGCAATTCTCAAATGCGCTTTCTCCAATACCTGTTACGCCATCCGGCACCTCGATCTGTATCAGACTCTTGCAGTCGGAAAATACACTCTCCCCAATGTCTGTTATACCATCCGGCAGCTCGATCTGCGTCAGTCTGCTGCAACCCGAAAATGCGCTCTCGTCAATGTATGCCAGAGACGACGGCAGGAAGATCTCCGTGACGCTGCTACATCCCTTAAACGCCGCGCCGCCTATGCTCGTTACGCCATCATCTATAATGACGCAGCCCATCTGGCTCCGCAGGCTGTCCCATGGCGCGCTGCCCGCGGAATGCATGTACTCATCCATTTTCCCCGTTCCGCTGATAACAAGGACTTGGTCTTTGTAATACCATTTCAGATCTTCCCCGCATACGCCGTTTTCTTCCGGTTCTTCCATGGTAGCCCGTATCAGATTCTGCACATAGGAAGGATACTGCTGCCCACCCGCCGCCTGCATTGTTGCCTGATTGGCTGACGCCGCTGCCAGCTGCGCCTCTCTCTGATATTTTGCATAGGCATCTGCCAGATAATGCACGCCGGAGAAAACCCCTGCCACAGCTATCACTGCTATGATTGTTATCAATATTACAATTTTATCTTTTTTCATCCTGCGCTCCTATAACTATTACCTATTACTTTTATCTGTTACCTTTATCTATTATCTTTCCCCAAGCCTCTTTTTTACCTTCCACATTTTAAAACAACAATTCATCTTACTGCTTAACCCAGACAATATTCTGCGCGCTCCAATCGCTGCTATTGCTGTTGATATAGGAATCAAGTGCATTGCCGCTATAATAAATGGTCATATCGCTGCAGCCGCCAAATGCATAATTACCAATACTTGTTACGCTTTTTGGTATCGTGATTTCCGTCAGACCACTACAGTTATAAAACACCGAGTTGCCTATATACGTTACGCTGTCCGGTATCATAATTTCTATTAAATTGCCGCAATCCTCAAATGTGCAATCACTAATGCTTGTTATACTGTCCGGCAGCGTAATTTCCGTTAAACCGTTGCAGTCGTAAAATGCCCAACTGTCAATACTCGTTACACTATCCGGTATCGTGATTTCCGTCAAACTATCGCACCTCTCAAAAGCCCACTCACCAATGCTTGTTACGCTATCCGGTATTATAATCTCTCTTAAATTACCGCAATCCTCAAATGCACGTTCACTGATGCTTGTTATGCTGTCCGGCAGCGTAATTTCCATCAGCCCTGTGCAACGCTGAAATACGCCATTGCCTATGCTCGTTACACTGTTTGGCATTATGATTTCTGTCAAACTCTTGCAATCGCAAAATGCCTCATGACCAATGCTTGTTACATTATCAGGTATCGTGATTTCATCCAGCTTGACACAGCCCTTAAATGTCGCATCCTCAATCCTTTTTACCCCATCAGGTATTGTTATTTTCAACAAACCGCTGCAATTCAAAAATGCACTGCTGCCAATGACTATTACATTGTCCGGTATTATAATTTCCGTTAAACTGCTGCATTCACAAAATGCTTCATCCCCAATATGCGTTACGCTGTCCGGTATCGTAACGTCCATTAAACTGCTGCAATACTTAAATGCACCATTGTCGATATATGCTAATCCATCCGGTAGAACAACTCTTCTTAAACTGCTGCAATTTTCAAATATATATGGACCGATTTCTTCCAAAGAAGACGATATCTCAATCCACGTCAGGCTGTTGCAGCCGGAAAATGCTCTCTTATCAATGCTTGTGACTGAATCCGGTATCGTAATCTTTTTCAAACTGCTGCATCTCAAAAATGCGCTCTCTCCTATGTCTGTCATGGAAGACGGCAGAAAAATTTCCGTCATGTTGTCACAATCCACAAATGCTCTGTCGCCAATGCTTGTTACGCCTTCATCAATGATGACACAGCCTATCTGATTCCTTAAACTGTCATACCATGGCGCACTGCTTACAGAATATATATATTGATCCATTTCACCCGTACCGGTAATAAATAAGACTCTATCTTTATAATACCATTTCAGATCTTCCCCGCATACACCGCTTTCTTTCGGCGATTTCATGACAGTCTGTATCTGATTCTGCACATAGGTGGGGGACTGCTGTCCGCCTGCTGCCTGTTCAACCGGCTGCGTAACGGCGGCATCTTCCGCCTGTTCAGCCGACGCTGCCGGCTGCGCCTCCCGCTGATATCCTGTATAAGCATCCATCAGGTAATGCACGCCGAAGAAAACCCCTGCCACGGTTATCACTGCTATGATTGTTATCAACATAATAATTTTATCTTTTTTCATCCTGCGCCCCCTATATTTATAACCTTTTAACTATTATTTTACCTATTACTCTTATCTGTTACCTTCCGCATTGAAAAGTGACGGCTTTTTCTTACTGCTTAACCCAGACGATATTATGCGCGCTCCAAAAGTCGTTATTTCTATCAATATAAGAATCAAGCGCATCGCCGTTATAATAAATGGTCATATCACTACAACCGCCAAATGCCCGCATGCCAATCCATGTTACAGAATCCGGTAGCGTGATTTCTGTCAAACTCTCGCAATCGTAAAATGCGGAATCTCCAATGCTCGTTACACTATCCGGTATCGTGATTTCTGTCAAACTCTCGCAATTGCAAAATGCGGAATCTCCAATGCCGGTCACGCTATCCGGTATTGTAATCTCTGTCAGATTGAAACAATAATTAAATACACCATCACCAATTACCGTTATGGAATCCGGCAGATCGATCTTTGTTAAATTAATGCAATTGGAAAATGCCCAATCACCGATACTCATTACGGTATCCGGTATCGTGATCTCCGTCAGACCTCCGCAGCATTGAAACGCCCTATTTCCAATGCTCGTTACGCTGCTTGGTATCGTAATTTCTGCCAGACTCTCGCAAAACATAAATGCACTATCACCAATACTCGTTACGCCTTCATCAATGATGACACTGCTTATCTGATTCCCTAAGCTGTCATACCATGGCGCGCTGCTTTCAGAATATATATATTGATCCATTTCACCCGTACCGGTGATAAATAAGACTCCATCTTTATAATACCATTTCAGATCTTCCCCGCATACACCGCTTTCTTTCGGCGATTTCATGACAGTCTGTATCTGATTCTGCACATAGGCGGGGGACTGCTGTCCGCCCGTCGTCTGATTGTCCGACACCGTCTGATTGTCCGACTGCATTGCCGCCTGAGCAACCGGCTGCGTTTCAATCTGCTGATTTACATAAGCATCTTTCAAATGATTCACACCCAAAAAAGCCGCCGCTATGGTTATCACTGCTATGATTGTGCTCAATGTGATAATTATTTTATCCCTTTTCATCCCCAAATCCCCCCGTGTCCACTTTATATAACATGCAAATATCCAAACTCTGTTGTCTACCTAAAAAGTGCGCCCTTGGCTGCACTTTTTATCTGTTAAATCCATACGAGTCTGTTCTTGTCCAAAAAGTTCCCTTATCTTTTTCCTCATATCATATTAATTACTCAACTCGCATTTCTATTGCCTTATGTTCAATATCAGAAAATGTCTCCTGATAAGTCGTAAGATTTGTTTCCACAGAAACATCGGCATTCCAAACGCCATTATCTTCATATATATTGATATCAATATCAACATCATACATTTTATGCCAATTGGTTTTAAATACCCGAATCTTTGGCGCAATATTGATTTCTTCCGTATTTATCCAAAAAGTATATTCATACATCCCATATTTCATCCCGCTGTTTTTGAAAGCCACACCGGAATCCATAAAGGCTTTTCCATACGTTACTTTTTCATTCTTTGTCTCTTCATATGTACATTCTATCCGCTCCACCGGATATTCTTCTCCGTTGATCGTTACTGATATATCTCCCCTCAGCCTATACATCAAGAAATTGATTAACATTATGATCCCAAGCAGCACAACAATGCCTGTGATTCCAATCACGATAATCGTTTTCTTCTTCATATCAGTTTTCTTCTTCATATCAGTTTCCTTCTTCATATCAGTTTCCTTCTTCATATCAGTTTCCTTCCAATCCTTGATCAACCTTTGTAATTACTTCATTCCTGATTTCATTATATTGCCCAAAAATTATAATTGCAACATGAAAGATTTTTTATGCCCTATTCCGCTATAATTGTTTCCCACAACGCAAATTGCGAAGCAATTTGTAATAAGCGTAGCTTATTTTGAACGCTGTCTTTGCGTTCATTTTACCACATAATATTCCTGCAGATATCCCGCAAACATGTCTTCCGACATAGCGCCCAATTTGGTACTGATCAGATTTCCATTGGCATCGATAAAAAGCGTCATCGGTATTGCAGTCACCCCATACGCCTGATACGCTTCATAGGATGTATCAAAGCAGACCGGAAAAGAATACCCATTCTCCNCGATGAACTGCTTCGTACCGGCTACCGTTTCCGAATAGCCATCCGTCATATTGACCATTAAGAATGTGATCTCATCCTGATACGCGGCGTAAGCATTGTCAAANGCCGGCAGCTCCGATTTGCAGGGTCCGCACCAGGTTGCCCAAAAATTAACTACAATCGGCTTCCCATAATAATCNGANAGNCTGACCTGATTGCCTTCCCAATCCTGCACCGTAAAATCTGCTGCCGGTACGGTTCCCGCCACCGGTACCTGTATCGATTCCCCCAGATCGTCTTTTTCCGTACCCTGATCNTCCGTTTTCTGATCGTTTNTTTCCTGATCGTCTCGTTTCTGATCGTCCGTTCCCTGATCATCCGTTTCCTGATCGTCCCGTTCCGGATTGTCCGTTTCCTGATCGTCAGCCGTCTCTCCATTATACTCTGTCGTTTCCGTGTTGTAATCCGAGGTAAGTATCTGATATCCCGCAACCGCAGCTGCCATCACTACAATAAATACCACTGAAAGCATGATCGTTTTTTTCATAAAAATGCATATCTCCTTATCTCAAATAATATCAATTTTATTTTTCAATCTGANCCTCTCATGTCAAACCAATTTTACNGCAATGACACGCGCATCATNGAATTNANNACNCCAAATGCNGTCAGGANTCCNACCAGAATTAAAAANCANCCGCAGATCCGGTTGATCCACCGGTAATTNTTTTTGATCNTTTGAAAAANCACATTTANCTGNTCCGTCAGNNCTGCNGCAAACAGAAACGGGATCCCCAGTCCCAGAGAATATGTCAGAAGCAATAGACCGCCCCTAAGCGCATCTGCTGAAGAAGACGCCATCATAATCGCAGACCCTAAGAATGCTCCCACGCATGGCGTCAGATTGACAGAGTATATCATGCCAAATAACAGCGCCGACAAGATACCGGTGATCTCATGCTCCCCCTGAATCCCCTTGAAAAACGGCAGCGGAATCACTTCCAGAAAACTAAGTCCAAAAAGAATCATGACAACACCGGATACGATATTGACGATCGTCCGGTATTTAACCAGAAAAAACCCGAGGCTTCCCGCAAATACCCCCAGACTTGTAAATACGATGGTAAAACCAAATACAAAAGCGCATGCCCTGATGANCACATGCTTTTTCTTATCCGCGCCGCCTGCAAAATAGGAAATATAGACCGGCAGCATTGGCAGCATGCAGGGTGATATAAAANAANTCATTCNTTCCAAAAAAGTAATAACAAACTGCATATCAGCGGCTCCCANTTATAATACTTTTATGCAGATTATAACATATCATTTTCTATATGGAAATCTTATAAAAGAGAATATTTATCCTGATACAGCATAAGCTGTTCCCTGTAAAATTCACTGTTTTCCTTTGTGAGTCTTGCATACCGGTGAAGCGCATATTTATCCGTCCCCACCGCGATCTCCTCTTTGGCGATGTTGGAACAGTGCCTCGCGATCCGCTCCAAAGAATTTACAATATCGGTCAGCGCCATCCCTGATTCTATGGAGCATTTTCCCATTTCCAGCCGCCTGTTATGATTTTTTCTGATTTTTACCTTCAAAGATGAAATCACCTCAGCCAGCGGATCGATCCTGTCCGCCATCTCCTTATCTTCATGAACAAGGCAGCTCACCACGTCCTCCACGATCTCATAAGCCGCGTGAAAAATCAGCGCCTGCTCGGAGGATGCTTTCTTAGAAAATTTATTTTTCTTTTTATTCATCTTTTGCTGCGCATAAGCAATGCTTTTCAGATAATCTGAGANCCGCTCCAATTCGGTAATGCNTTTTNCGANCTTATTNATNANCTNANTGTCTTTNTNCGNCAGCTNCTTNNACNCNANCTNCGTCAGGTAGCNATCCNGCTCNTCCTCNTTGCCATCCACAATATCTTCTATTTCAATGATNCGATCNATATCCTTCTNATTATATTNGTCGGCAGNTTGCANGGAAAGAGNCATTGCCTCCTCCNCAAGCTTTGCCATCTCACAGAGCGCACTTTTACATTGCGCCACCGCAAATGCGGGACGCTCCAGAAACCGCTCATCCAGCGGAGCGCTTTCCGGTCTCGCTGCTTCATTTTCTGTTTCCTCTTTGGTAACAGGCAGCGCGATATAGGTCAGCTTTTCAATAAATCGTGCCAGAGGGAGCAAAAGCAGAGTTGCGCTGATATTGAATAAACTGTGGATCAGCGCGATCGAACCGCTGCCTGCCGCATTTTTCAGGAAGTCAAAATGCAGAAAATAATTCATAGTATAAAATATGATCATAAAGCTGACCGTTCCGATCAGATTGAAGTAAAGATGTACCAGAGAGGCGCGCCTTGCATTTCTGCCCGCACCCACGCCGGAAAGTAGCGCCGTGAAACAGGTGCCGATGTTCTGCCCCAGAATAATCGGAATCGCAGCGCCGATACTGACTGCCCCGGTCGCACATATCGCCTGCAATATACCTACCGATGCCGAGGAGCTCTGAAGCACCGCTGTCAGCACCGCTCCCACGACCATACCCAATATGGGATTTTCAAATACCGTAAAAAGCTTTGTAAATTCCGGCACATCAGCCAGCGGTTTGACGGAATCGCTCATTGTCTCCATCCCAAACATCAAAACCGCAAACCCAAGCAGGATCGTTCCGATATCGTTTTTTTTATCATTTTTCAGAAAAATCAGAAAAACAACGCCGACTGCGGCAAGAACAGGCGTAAAAGAAGACGGCTTTAACAGACTTAGAAAAAAATTACCGCCTTCAATGCCTGTCAGACTAAGCACCCATGAAGTGATCGTCGTACCGATATTCGCTCCCATGATGACACCCACCGCCTGTGACAGCTTCATGATCCCGGAATTAACAAATCCCACCACCATCACCGTCGTCGCGGAAGACGACTGGATGACTGCCGTTACGACTGCGCCTAAGGCAACTGCCTTAACGGGATGATTGGTCATATGCTCTAAGATCTGCTCCAGCCGTCCCCCGGCAAGCTTGGAAAGCGCATCCCCCATAGTCTTCATCCCATACAGGAATAATGCCAGACCGCCTATCAATGTGAGTAAAGCGAAAAAATCCATATCAATACCATGCCTTTCTTCCATCGGCTCAATCGCAAAAAGAGCTTTTGACAATATATGCCAAAAACTCCCCTCGCTTTTAACCACTCACAGACGGCAGATTGCCAAGATTGTTGCTTTCTGTACCATCCGGCAGGGATTTCAGATATTCCGTATCACCACGATGCGCAATACCCACACCGTTGATCTCACCGGCCTTTGCCATAGCAACGCCTTCTTCCTTAGAAACCTTCTGTCCGTCGGAAAGCTGATAACCGACGATCTTACCGCTGCTCTTTACCAGACCCACGATATCTTTCGCATCACCGGAGGACCGGGGAATCTCATCCAGCGCGTTACGAGCCAGCGCTGCGCCAAATTCACTATCTTTCATTCTATTAATAACCATACCTTTCCGTAACCTGCGGATCCTATGTGCTTTAACGCCATACCGCAGACACAATATTTGTATAACGAATAAATCATTTGTGAAATATATGATTTTCACTGATTAAAAATAGTATTTACAACGACAGAAACAGATATGTTGGTAATTTTTGAAAGTAAAAGACAAATTTTTAAGTTCTATAACATAATCATACGGGAACCGGATCAGATACTCCATATTTTTTTAAGATCTCAATATATTCTTCACCCAGAATACTGGGCGGCATATTTTTACGTTTCAGATAGCCGATCGTCATAGTATCTTCCGTATCTAAGGGAACAGACACGTAATATCCGCCGTTTAAATCCTCACAGATAATACCGGAACAGAGTGTATAACCGTTCATTCCCGTCATAAGATTGAGCATGGTCGCCCTGTCATCCACCTTGATGATCTGCTTATATTCCAAAGTACTCAGCACCTCCTCCGCAAAATAAAAGGAATTCTTATCCCCCTGTTCAAAAGAAAGGCAGGGATAATCCGCAAGCTCCTCAAATTGAATCAGCTTTTTGGATGCCAACGGATGCTCTTTGCTTAGATAAACGGATATCCCGCAGGTAAACAGCGGGATAAATTCCAGTTCATTCTCCAGAAAAATTTTATTCAGCACCTTTTCATTAAAATCATTCAGATATAAAATCCCCAGTTCACTCCGATAGTTTTTAACATTATCGATCACTTCATGGGTCTTTGTCTCATGAACGGCCAGTTCAAATTCATCCGGTGTATAGCGGTTCGCCAGCTTGATAAATGCTTCCACCGCAAAGGAATAATGCTGCATCGATACGCTGAACCGCTTTTTTGCCTGCTTTTCGCCCGTGTACCGCTCCTCCACCAGTTTATTCAGCTCCACCATCTGTCTGGCATAGCTTAAAAATTCTTCTCCCTGCGCAGTCAGAAGCACACCCCTGTTGGTGCGGATAAATAAACTTGTATGAATTTCCTCTTCCAGCTCCCTGATCGCTCCCGACAAAGCCGGCTGCGACACAAATAATTCTGCCGCAGCCTTATTCATGGACTTCGTTTCCGCTATTTTTACTACATATGTTAACTGTGCAAGCGTCATATATTCCCTGTTCCCCGCCTCTATATTATCCTAAGGAGGTACTGATTACATCAGTGCTTCCTTTTAATTATTTTACAGCTTCAAAACCTCTTTCGAGATCGGCAAGAATATCATCAATATGTTCCGTACCGATGGAAAGTCGAATAGTATTCTGCTTGATTCCCTGATCTGCCAGTTCCTCCTCTGATAACTGGCTGTGGGTCGTCGTCGCAGGGTGGATGACAAGACTCTTGGAATCCGCCACATTAGCAAGCAGTGAGAATATCTCCAGATGATCAATAAACTGGAATGCTTCTTTCTGTCCGCCCTTGATCTCAAAGGTAAAGATCGAACCTCCGCCATTCGGGAAATACTTCTGATATAACTCATGATCCGGATGCTCCGGCAGGGACGGATGGTTCACATGCTCAACCAACGGATGGTTGGAAAGATATTCTACCACTTTCTTAGTATTCTCTGCATGCCTGTCAAGTCTTAAAGAAAGCGTCTCCACACCCTGTAACAGCAAAAATGCATTAAACGGCGAGATCGTTGCACCCATATCACGAAGCAAAATAGCGCGAATATATGTTACAAAAGCCGCAGGTCCGACAGCATCCACGAACGACACGCCATGATAGCTGGGATTCGCTTCCGCAATATTCTTATATTTGCCGCTTACCTTCCAGTCAAATCGCCCGGAATCTACAATAATACCTCCAAGCGTTGTTCCATGCCCGCCGATGAATTTGGTNGCGGAATGTACCACGATATCCGCTCCATGTTCGATCGGACGGATCAGATACGGCGTACCGAANGTATTGTCGATCACAAGGGGAAGNCCNTGNTGATGNGCAATCTTNGCAATCGCATCNATATCAGGGATATCCGAGTTCGGNTTNCCAAGNGTNTCNATAAAAANTGCCTTGGTATTCGGTCTGACCGCTTCCTCAACTGCCTTTAAGTCGTGGGCGTCTACAAATGTTGTTTCCACTCCAAACTGCTTTAACGTATGGGCAAGCAGGTTATACGTGCCGCCATAGATCGTCTTCTGTGCCACGATATGGTCACCAGCCTGCGCCAGCGCCTGAATCGTATATGTAATGGCAGCCGCTCCGCTTGCCAGCGCCAGCGCCGCAACGCCGCCTTCCAATGCAGCAATCCTCTTTTCCAGCACATCCTGCGTGGAGTTGGTCAATCTTCCATAGATATTGCCCGCATCCGCAAGTCCAAATCTTGCTGCCGCATGGGCAGAATCATGAAATACATAAGACGTGGTCTGATAGATCGGCACCGCCCTTGAGTCCGTCGCCGGATCCGGCTGTTCCTGTCCTACATGAAGCTGTAATGTCTCAAACTTATATTTACTCATAGTTCTCATCCTCCCATCTGGATATTTAATATTGTGCAGCTCTTAACTGTGAGTTCAGTATAATACATTTTTTGTTATTTGTATAATATAGGAAAACTATATTTGGTTATAATATAAAGTTATAACAGAATCCGAAGATTTGCGCAAGAATTATTTCCTCCTTAGTATGATAAGGCAATCTATAATCACATTTTACGAAGCCGGTATGTTCTTACCCGATATCGCTTGTTTTTTGATGGAACAAAAGTTGCTTCATTTATGAATTGTTCAAAACAGATTGAATCCACTGAATCCTTCTCTGCATGGATTTTTCTACAATTCTGCTTTCAAGCGCTGTCGATTTCGTATTTTTGCATATCGNCGTTTTCCTTGTNCACCAAAAGACTCTTGCAATCCGTCTTGAACTNTACTCNTTTAGACAANTCAGAGCNGNTCATTCCTTGATCTATTCAACCACTCCTGATTCCATAATTCTGAATGTTATCCTTATCATTTTGTTATAGCCGCTTCCCAACAATCGGCTTCAAATAATTCTTCCTAATCGTCCTTTCATCTCCAAAAAAATTCTTTTCGGACTTAGATAAGGCATGTTTCTCCATTTTCAACTCTATCAATTTAAGAGAACAGACCATATCTGCCACTTGAAACAATCTGTAATCTGCCGGAATAACCTTCCTAAATTCCACATTATCAAGAAGAATATTAAAAACCGCCGATAAAATCTTGTTTACTTCTACTTGTCCATTATCGTAATATATCTTCACCGTTTCATAAGACATAAAATAACCATAATGTTCTTTGATATATCGGGATATTTCTTTGCTAAGCTTACCTGCCGCTTCAACTTCATCCGATAAATGCTTTTTCTCAATATAAAAGCTGTCGCATTTTATATCAATTGACCGGACAAATGCCATCAATCGTTTCAATATCTTTGTTCTTGTCTCAGGTGTCATATACCGATATTCTTCCTCTTGTCTTATTATCGGACCTGTATGTATGCAATGTTGTGAAAGTTTCATATAACTCAGGCTCTCTTCCAGTCTTCTTATCTCATCTGTTATATCTATCGCCTGATCATGAAGAATCATTGAAATAATATAATAAGGCGATCTATAATCATATTCTCCGAAATCTCCCGATTCATCTATAAATATACTTAATTCTTTCATAAATCCTCTCTTATG